>LFRM01264195.1_pt1 | contig 15504 bp, 18 predicted proteins | sample 618341 | NCBI WGS metagenome assembly LFRM01 (sample SAMN03654438, study PRJNA283298) | anaerobic digester metagenome | isolation source: pool of bioreactors CSTR01a, CSTR02a, and CSTR03a thermophilic anaerobic... | place: Denmark: Kgs. Lyngby | collected 2014-05-21 | reverse complement strand
CTGATTTTACATTATCCTTATTTATACCATGTTCTTCTGCAAATTTTGAAATTATATTATTTACAGTAGTATTAGACAAGTCTAAGGTACTTTTAATTATAAGTTCTCCTTTATTGGCTCCCCCATGAATTATACTTGCATCATTATCGTATTCATCCATAATAATTTTAGCTTCTTCTACTTCTATAAATTTACCTGCATTTATTTCAATTATAGTACCACCAGTAAAATCTATACCCATGTTAAAACCATTTATGAAAAACATAACTAATCCTATTAACATAATGGCTGCTGATATAATCCTAAATGTATTTTTATTTTTAATAACTTTCATACTCTCACCCCTTCTATACGCCATATAACTTAGTGTTTTTACCACCAGTTATGTTAGCTATTAATTTTAATAAGAATTTTGTTAAAAACACTGCTGTTATCATAGAAACTACTATACCAATTATTAGTGTTACTCCAAAGCCTTTTATAGGCCCTATTCCAAAGTAATATAGTACAACTCCTGCAATTAAAGTAGTTATATTTGAATCTAATACAGAAGTTAATGCTCTATTAAATCCAGCATCTATTGCTGCTCTAAGTGTTTTTCCAATGATTAGCTCTTCTCTTATTCTTTCAAATATAAGCACATTAGCATCTACTGCCATACCAATGGATAATACTAATCCTGCTATTCCTGGTAATGTAAGTTTTACACCTAAAAGTATCATAATTCCTACTACTACTAGTGTATATATAATTAAACCTAAAGAAGCTATTAATCCTGGAACTTTATAAATTATTATCATAATTGCAAATATTAACAATAATGCTATTCCCAATGCTAAAATACTCTTTTCATAGGCTTCTAATCCCAGGGTTGGTCCTATAACGGAGGTTTGATGTTCTATCATTTCTACTGGTAAAGCTCCTGCTCGAATCAAAGTGGCTTATTGACTTGCTCCTTGTACATCGAATCCTGTGATAACTGCTTTTCCATCTGTTATAGCTCCACCACCTGTTTGTACCGCTGGTGAAGATATTACTTGGTCATCTAATACAATATAAACTATTCTATTTTCTCTTTCAATTTCTTTTGTAAGTCTGCCAGTAGCTTCTGCAAAGCTTTCTTTACCTTCTTTATCAAATTCTAAGGCTACTACTGGTGAATCTACACCAAGCTCATTTTTTTGAAAAGTTACTTCAGCCTTTAACACATTTTTACCAGTTAAAACTATGTCTCCTGTAGGTTCAATAAATTGTAATTGTGCTGTTTTTCCAATTAAATCTATTGCATCCTGTGGATTATCTACTCCAGCTAGCTCTACTCTAATTCGGTTTTCACCTTCTAATGAAATATTAGGCTCTGAAATTCCCAGCCCATTTACCCTTTCGTTAATAATAGCTCTTGATTGATCCATAAGCTTTTTTAGCTCAGGCCCTTTCTCATCTGTTTTCGCTTCTAGAACAACATATACTCCTCCCGCTAAGTCTAAACCTAATTCCATGGAATCTTTAGCGGTTTCAACTTCATATTTTCCAACAGTTAGTCCATTTAAAGCAACAAAAACACTACCACTAACTATTGCCAAAATAAGCACTAAAATAATTATACTTTTTGACTTCATTTTATTTCCTCCTAATATTCAAGATTTGCAACTACTGATATTGCACATTCAATTCTTTTCTTTTCCATTTTACAGCCAATTTCATAGGGTTTCATAAGATCATTATGGGCATAATATGCATTGGCATGACAACCACCACTGCAATAAAATCTAGCCCAACAAGTTCTACATTCTTCTTTATTATTTACATTGGCATTTTTAAATACTTCTCTTAATTCAGTATTTTTTATACCTGAATAAATTGTACCAAGCTTAAATTCTTCTTCTCCTACAAATTGGTGGCATGGGTATAAATCACCTTCTGGAGTTACTGCTAAGTACTCGGACCCTGCCCCACAGCCTACAGCTCTTTTTATAATACATGGGCCTTGGGAAAGGTCAACCATGAAATGGAAAAATAAGAAGTCTTTATCTTCTTTCTTTATATGGATATATTCCTTAGAAAAATTTTCATATTCAGCTAATACTGCTTCTATATGTTCTTCTCTTAATGCATAATCCATTTCTTCAGAAGTTACTACTGGCTCAATTGATATTTTTTTAAACCCTTGTTTATAAAAATCTAGTGCATCCTTGGAGAAATCTATATTTTTACTAGTAAAGGTACCTCTTATATAATAATCCTTATCTCCTCTTTTTTCAACCATTGCTTTAAATTTAGGAAGAATTATTTCATAGCTTCCCCCACCATTCATTGTTTTTCTCATATTATCATTTGTTTCTTTTCTTCCATCCAAGCTAAGAACTACATTATCCATATTTTCATTAATAAAGTCAATTTTATTTTCATCTAGTAAGACTCCATTTGTTGTAATAGTAAATCGAAAGTTTTTATTATACTCTTTCTCTAATTCTCTACCATAAGCAACTAAATCCTTCACTAACTCAAAATTCATAAGTGGTTCTCCACCAAAAAAATCAACTTCTAAATTTCTTCGTTTTCCAGAATTCTTGGCAAGAAAATCTAATGATTTCTTCCCAACCTCTAATGACATCATGCTTCTAGTGCCTTTAAAATTGCCTTGAGAAGCAAAACAATAATCGCATTTTAAATTGCAATCATGAGCAACATGCAAGCACATAGCTTTCACAATATTATCTTCATTATAAGATAATTGACTAATATCAGTTGATTCAGAAAATAATAATCCATCTGATACTATTGATTCTAATTCTTTGCATACATTTCTAATTTCAGTTTCCTCATATGTGTTTTTATATATTTCTATAATTTCATCTATAGATTTATGGTCATAATAGTCTAATATATCATATACAATCTTATCAACAATATGTACTGCTCCACTATTTACATCTAATACTATGTGTTTCTCATTTAAATAAAATTTATGCATTCTAGATTCCATTCTTAACCCCCATTCCCATATTAAAACAAATAAAAAGCAGTGGATAAACCACTACCCCTTATAATTTATTTATTTTCACATTTTTGATTTCCTACAGTACAAGATGTCTTACATGCTGATTGACAAGATGTTTGACATTCTCCACAACCACCTTTGATTAGGGTATCTTTTAGGTTGCTTCCACTAATAGTTTTTATGTATTTCATAGTATAACCTCCTATGGATATGATTGTTTTATTATAACATATAAAACTATCATAATAAAGATTTATTTATACTTAAAAACTTCCTTTAAAATTAAAGGAAGTTCTCATTTTACCTTTTGATTTCTAATCTTGATCTAAAGTACTATCTTCGTCTGCTCTCATATTTTTTGATTCATTTTTATTTACTACTGAACCTACAGCCCATTTGGTAACGTCTAATCTAGTTTTAGTAGTTCCAACTTCTATAATAATCATATCGTCTTTTACTCTAAGTATTTTACCATAAATACCGCCAATAGTTATTATTTCGTCTCCAGTTCTTAAACTACTTCTCATTGCCTTAATTTCATTTTCTTTTTTCTTCTGTGGTCTAATTGCAAATAGGTAAAATACAACTAAAAAACCTATTGGAACTATTAAACCTCCATATTGTCCTAAACTCTCCATTAATATAACCCCTCCTTGTATTCTATTATACAATAAATATTTAAAAAAACACTATTTTTATTTAATATAACCATATTTTAAGTAAAATTCATCTCTATATTCCAATAATCTATCTTCTTTTATAGCTTTTCTAATATTTTCCATAAGCTTAATTAAAAAATATAAATTATGAATAGTAGCAAGTCTAGCTCCTAATATTTCATCCACATTAAACAAATGCCTAATATAGGCTCTAGAATAATTAGTACAAGCATAACAATCACATTCTGGATCTAATTTTGTGAAATCATCCTTATATTTTGCATTTCTTACAACTAATCTGCCCTGACTAGTCATAACTGTACCATTTCTTCCTATCCTGGTTGGTAGAACGCAATCTGCCATATCTATTCCCCTTATTACAGCTTCAAATAGATAATCTGGTGTTCCTACACCCATTAAGTATCTTGGCTTGTCTCTAGGCAATATAGGTGTTGTGTAGTCCAATACTTCACACATTAATTCTTTAGGTTCTCCAACACTTAACCCACCTATGGCATATCCAGGAAAGTCCATTTGGACTAAGTCTTTTGCACTCTTCTCTCTTAAATCTTTAAACATACCACCTTGTACAATTCCAAATAAACCTTGTTTATCCCAGTCTTGGTGATAGTCTTTGCATCTTTTAGCCCATCTAGTAGTTCTCTCCATGGATTGCTGTGAATATTCATAGGTTGATGGATAAGGTGTGCATTCATCAAAGCACATCATAATATCAGAACCTAAAGCATTTTGTATTTCTATTGATTTTTCTGGACTAATAAAGTGGGTCGAACCATCAATATGAGACCTAAACTCTACACCTTCTTCTGAGATTTTTCTTAAATCACCTAAGCTAAATACTTGAAATCCACCACTATCAGTAAGAATAGGCAGATCCCAATTCATAAACTTATGTAGCCCTCCTGCTTCTTTAATTAATTCATGACCAGGCTTCAAGTACAAATGATAGGTATTACTTAATATGATTTGGGCACCAAGTTCTTTAACTTCTTCTGGTGTCATAGCTTTTACAGTAGCCCTAGTGCCAACTGGCATAAAAATAGGTGTTTCTATAACTCCATGAGGAGTATATAGTTTACCTAATCTAGCCTTGCTATCCTTTGCTTCTTTTAATAATTCAAATTTTATAGCCATACTTACCCCCTATTACTTTATAAACATTGCATCTCCAAAACTAAAAAATCTATATTGTTCCTCTACAGCTATTTTATATGCTGACATAATATTGTCTCTACCTGCTATTGCGCTTACTAGCATCATAAGTGTTGATTCCGGTAAATGAAAATTAGTTATAATTCTATCAACTATTTTAAATTCATAGCCAGGATAAATAAAAATGTCAGTCCAACCAGATTTACATTCCACAATTCCACTTTCCATACCCAGCGTTTCTAAGGTTCTTGTAGTAGTAGTCCCTACTGAAATTACTTTACCACCATTTTTTTTTGTTCTATTAATTATCTCTGCAGTTTCTTCTGTTAAATGATAGAACTCTGAGTGCATATGATGGTCTAGTATATTTTCTACCTTAACAGGTCTAAATGTTCCTAGTCCAACATGTAATGTAATAAAGGCAATATTTACACCCTTATCTTCAATTTCTTTTAATAATTCTTTCGTAAAATGTAAACCTGCTGTAGGTGCAGCTGCAGATCCTAGGTGCTTGGAATAAACAGTTTGATATCTTTCCCTGTCTTCTAATTTTTCAGTTATATAAGGAGGTAGTGGCATTTCTCCCAACTGGTCTAACACTTCTTCAAATATACCCTCATATTCAAATTGTATCAATCTTGTACCTTCTTCTCCTATTGCCATTATGTTACCTATTAAGAGACCATTTCCAAATTCAATCTTATCTCCAATTTTAGCTTTTTTACCTGGTTTAACTAAAGTTTCCCAAGTATTATTAGCTTTTTTAGTTAATAATAAAAATTCAATTTGTTCTTCTTTACCTACTCTATTACCAAATAATCTGGCTGGTATAACTCTAGTATCATTTAAAACTAAAGTATCCCCTGGATTTAAGTAATCTATTATATCCTTAAATATTTTGTGACTTACCTCCCCAGATTCTTTATCTATTACTAATAGTCTAGACATTTCCCTGCTTTCCATTGGATGCTGTGCTATTAAGCCCTCTGGTAAATCATAATAAAAATCCTTTGTTTTAATATTATTATCCATTAATTATCCCCATTTAAATTAATTATATCTACACCATTATAATAATGGTGTATTATATCTTCATAATTAAATCCTAGTTTAGCCATTTCCATAGCACCATATTGGCTCATTCCCACTCCATGACCATAACCCTTCCCATTAAATACAAAGGTAGTCGGTGTTATTGACATAGACTCTGTAATTGACGCAGTTCTATCTTTACTTACTGCTCTACTTACCACTGTTCTATTGGGAGTACTATAGCCTTTTCCATCTAAAATATATGCACTATTAACCTTGATTTCTACTGGATAACTACTACTTCCATCAATTACATAAATCTTTTTTTCTAAACCTTGCCCTACTTTATCTATATTAAACCAGGTGCTTTTCATTATAGTGCTTCCCATTATAGTTCTAAGATTGTTTCCAGAAATTATTTCTTCTCCTAAGGATCCTACTAATTTTAATTCCAGTACTCTATTAGCAGAGGAAGTCTTTAAAATCTGAACATCTTGAACTTGTCCTATATTTATACCTTTTAAGAGTAACTTACTCCCTATCTCAAGTGGGCTTACTTTTAATGACCAGTTATTTGCAGATTGGCCTTCAGAATATACATCATGAACAGGCACTAAATATGGTACACTACCACCCCAAGCAATTGCACTATCCTCAGTATATCCTCCTGATGTTGAATGATAAGGAGTACTTGCAACTTTACCATTATAGTAAACATATATACCATTAGTTTCATTAACTGCTTGATTTGTATTTGGGTTTTCATTGTCGTATGCTCTATAAACTTGACAGCATGTACTATCACATAGGTTAAAACCCTCTTGTTTATGCTTGTTCATATTTGCCAATGCAAAGCTTCGAGCTACTATTGCTTGAGCCTTTAAAGCTTCCATAGGCCATCCAGCAGGCATTTCTTTTGGTACAACTCCATATAAATAATTTTCTATATTTATATGATTAATCAGACTAATCTTATTATCTTTTGATATAAATGTAATGTAATCTCTATAATTATTCTTATCCACATTTAAAGTAGTTTGAAACATTGTACCTGGTCCAATTATTACACTACCATCAGAAGGCATTGTATAAAGATATTCATCTGACACATTAAATATTTCTATTTCTCCAGCAAAATTTAACCGAACTTTTATCACCAAATCTTCAATATAATTAAGTGGCCACTGTNNACTGTTTGTTATCTACATCATATAGGTTAAATCCACTATCACTGGTTAAGGTATATTCTTTGTTTAAGTCCATAGAAGATCCAATTTTCACATTTAAGAAATCCACTTCTGGTTCAAATGCAAAAGTAGGTATGTTCATGGTTGTTATAAATAATAGAGTGAAAATAATTAGAGTAACAATTCTTTTTTTCATAAGATCCTCCTAATCTTCAATATAGGGTAAATTAAAATGCTCATATGCCAGTTTTGATACTATTCTCCCTCTTGGTGTTCTGTTTAAAAACCCTATTTGTAGTAAATAAGGTTCATATACATCTTCAATAGTAATTCTTTCTTCTCCAGTTGCAGCCGAAATTGTATCTACTCCTACTGGCCCACCATTAAAATTGTCAATCATAGTAAGAATAATTTTCCTATCTACTGAATCCAAACCTAATTCATCAATTTCTAATATTTCAAGTCCATTTTTAGCAGTTTCCCATGTAATAATACCATCTTCTTTTACTTGGGCATAATCTCTTACCCGTCTTAATAATCTATTTGCAATTCTAGGCGTACCTCTAGATCTTCTAGCAATTTCTAATGCACCATTTTCATCAATCACAACATTTAGGATAGAAGCAGATCTTGTAATTATTTGTTTTAAACTATCGATATCATATAAATCTAAATTTAACATTACTCCAAATCTATCTCTAAGAGGAGAAGATAAAAGCCCTGCACGAGTAGTAGCACCTATTAATGTGAATTTTGATAAATCAATTCTAACAGATCTAGCTGAAGGTCCTTTTCCTATTATTAAATCTAGTGCAAAATCTTCCATAGCTGGGTACAATATTTCTTCTACAGTCCTATTAATTCTATGAATTTCATCAATAAAAAGTATATCATCATCGCCAAGATTAGTTAATATACTTGCCAAATCTCCTGCTCTTTCTATGGCGGGACCAGAAGTTACACGAATGTTAACTCCCATCTCATTGGCTATAATATTAGCTAAAGTTGTCTTTCCTAGGCCAGGGGGTCCATATAAAAGCACATGGTCAAGCTGTTCGCTTCTTCCTATAGCCGCTTCAATGAAAATTTTTAGTTTTTCTTTAGCCTTATCTTGTCCTATGTATTCTTTTATCCACTTAGGCCTTAGGGAAAACTCATTTTCTCCATCCTCTTCTACAAGATTTTCACTTATAATTCTATCATTAATTTCTTCCATATCTTTACTCCTTTAGTGTTTAGATAACTTAGATAAGACTATTTTTATTATATCTTCTATACTCATATTTTCTATATCTAATTTTCTCATAACTTTCTCAATTTCAAACTTAGTATATCCTAATGTCATAAGTGCTTGTATAGCTTCATTATAATCATTGTCTCGAGCTAAATCCACATTATTTTCATCAATAAGTATATTAGTATCAATTCTATCCTTTAGTTCTAGTATGATTCTCTCCGCTGTTTTTTTACCAACTCCTGGAGCTTTGCATAAAAGTTCAATATCTTTATGTAATATAGCTATTTTAATCTGAACTGGGGTTAATGATGATAGAATTCCAATTCCTACTTTAGGGCCTATTTTAGATACTAATAAAAGTAATCTAAACATTTCCATTTCTTCTTCTGTAGTAAATCCAAAAAGAAATAATCCATCATCTCTAACATGCAATTGAGTAAAAATCATTTGATCTTTTTTGTTAATTTCAATATTCATTATGGAGTTACTTGAAGTAAATACTTTATAACCAATTCCATTATTTTGCAGCACTATGTAATCATCATAAATACTCACAATATCACCAATTAAAAACTCGAACATTTAATCACCTTTTTTAAATTATTTCATTCTAAATTGATCTTTGAATTTTAAAGAACTTCCATGACATATGGCTACAGCCAAAGCATCTGCTGTATCATCTGGCTTTGGGCAATGCTTTAAATTTAGTAATAACTTAACCATCTCTTGTACCTGATGTTTTTCAGCCCTACCATATCCAACCACAGCTTGTTTAATTTGAAGCGGAGTATACTCAAATATATCTAAATTTTTATTTTTTCCTGCNNCCAATACTTGAACTCCCCTAGCTTGTCCAACTTTAATCACAGTTTTAGCATTCTTATTGAAAAATAATTCTTCTATAGCCATATCCGTTGGATTATATTTATCTATAATCACTAATAATTCTTCATAAACAGTTCTTAGCCTATCAGGAAATAATTCATTTGAATCTGTAACTATAGAACCATAAGCTATTGGTTTTAAGTTATTACCTGTACAATTAATAACACCCCAACCAACAATAGCAATACCTGGGTCAATCCCTAATATAATCATAACTTTCTCCTTTTATAAAATCTGTACCTATTGTATCATATTTTACACAAAAAACTAAGTAGATTTCCAATTTATAAAATCCCTCCAGACTAATATCTAGAGGGATTAACATACATTCCATTATGGAACTTCTCATTTTATTTACTAAACTCACCTATTTTAAATCCTGCCGCTTGAATCTTCTCAATTAATCCATTTAAATCTTCTGTTTCTACTCTTAAAATTACCCTCATTATATCTAAAATCTTTGCATCTACAATTGTAAAGTTAAGAATATTTGCATTTTCTCGTCTTAAAACTTCTGTAAGTCTAGCTAGCTGTCCTGGTATGTCAAACATATTAACTACTATTCTACTTCCATATTCAAAACCAAATATCTCTGCAAAAGCATTGAAAATTGCTACATGAGTTAATATACCTACAAATTTATTATTGCTATCCATTACTGCTAAAAAAGGTGTACTTAATTTTTTTAATAAGTAAGAAGCTCTCTCAATTCTTTCATTTTCATGTATAGACTCATAAATATTACTATAAAGGTCTCCAACTACTAAATCATTTAGAAAGGCAGTTTTATCTTTTGAAACCTGATCAAAATAATGTCTGTAAATTGCTTCTTTCATAATTATTCCTTTAAAGACATCCCCATCAAAAACTGGTAAAGATAAAAACTTTCCCTCATTAATTTTTTCTAACGCTGTACCTATTGTATCGTTTAAATTCACTGTTGTAAGCTTTTCTTTTGGTAACATATGATTTCTTACATACATCCAAATCCCCCCTATTAGAATTATCTATATCTTTGTAAAACTCTATCATTAAGCCCATTCCATAAAGCATCATTATAAAGTTTTAAGCCATACTTTAAAACACTTTTTACAACTTCTCTATATATGCCATTTAAGTCTTCTAAAGTTAATAAGGTTTCATCTTCTTTTATATTAAAATTTGATGAACTATACTCTATTGTCATTTGCTTATCCAAATATTTGTTAAGAGAATATACTTTTGGTTTAACTATATTATCTAAGTATTCAATTATTGATTTATATTTTGGATTGTTTAAATTATTCAGATTATGTAATACATTATTTATCGAGCCTTTAAATTCTAAAACTTCAGATGTACTTGTATCAAAATGAAATAGGTAATTCATATTATATAATTCTTCAGTTTTATAATACTTTATACTCATTTTCTCTAATTTATTTACCCATTTATTGTTAGTATAACCATCTTTATATCCATCTAAATATAAGAATAATTCTAAGCGATTTATATCATCCCTTAGTACTTGGCTAAGGTTCAAAGCAATTAAATGGTTGTCTCTTCTATTTCTTAAATATCTACTGGTCCCTTTTCTAATATAATCAAGACAAACATATTTAGGAAATATATTTGTTATGTTTTCTTCAAGGTCATAAATATTAAGGAGCATATGGATGGAATTAATATCATTATTAAAAAGAAAATTATATTTTAATTCCTGACAAATGTTAGAAATACTGGTATTTGACAATGCCATACTATGCCTCCTTTAAACTTTTTAAATCATTTATGCTAAATATATTATTAAAATGACAGTATTTAATATTATACTACACTTCTATGTAAATTTGTAGTAAATTTAGAAATGCTTTCTTAAGAAAACTTAATATTTAAATGTTTGACATAATTAAATTAATGAATATCTACAATATTTCTACAATATTTTACCCTATAGAAGATTTTAAAAATCCTCTATAGGGTAAAATATTTTTTAAATTATTTGTTTAAAGCTTTTTCTGCCAACACCTTAAATTGTTCTGCACTAGATGTTGCTCCAGACACTAATTCTACTTGATCAACATCCTGTTTCTCTATCAAAGAAGCTTCTAAAATCTCATAGGCTTCTTCTGGAGTTATATTTGCAACTGATTTCATAGTATCTGCATACTCTTGATCATCGGTTTTAAGTTGTCCTTCTTCGTTTACTTCATTATAATCTACAGAAGTAATCGCTCCATCTTTTACTGAGATTTCAATAACACCTTTCCACCCTTGTTCATCTATCTCGCCTTCAGCAGTGTGAACTCCATCTTGAAACTTAACAGCGGTTGGAGCTTGGGCACAGCCAGCAACTATAGACATTACTAATGTTAGTATTACTCCTAATATTAATAATTTTTTCATTTTTTTCACCTCTATTTTTTTTAACTACATATTTATTATATTAGTTCTAAAAAATTTAGTCAATAAATGTTAATAATATAGCAAAGATGTGGGATATTAAAAATTTAATCTAATTATGAGCTATCTCTTACTTATATGATTATAATAAGAATATACCTTTTTCATTACATTTATCTACAATTTCTTTTGTCCAAACAGAAGCTTGTACTTCTCCAATATGCTGTTTTTCTAAAAAAAACATACAAATTCTTGACTGGCCTATTCCCCCACCTACTGTATAAGGCAATTCACCATTCAAGAGAGCTTTATGATATTCTAATGCTTTTCTATGTTCAGCATTAGCTAGTTTTAATTGTTTTTCTAAACTAATCTCATCTACTCTAATGCCCATACTAGATAATTCAAGTGCTTGATTAGAAACTGGATTCCAAAAAATTATATCTCCATTAAGTTCCCAATCATCATAATCTGGAGATCTTGTTCCATGTGGCTGACCAGATTTTAATTTGTTGCCAATCTTATATAAAAAAATGGCTTTGTGTTTTTTTGTAATAGCATTTTCTTTTTCTTTTTCATTTAAGTTTGGATATAAATCTTCTAATTCTTGAGCAGTAATAAAAGTAATTTCATCAGGTAGTTTTTCTGTGAGTGTTTCTGGATAAAGACTATTAATATATTTTTCTGCTTCTTTAAATACACAATAAATATCTTTTACTATATTTATTAAATAATCTTCATTTCTGTCATTTTTCTTAATTACTTTTTCCCAGTCCCATTGATCCACATAAATTGAATGTGTATCATCTAATACTTCATCTGGTCTGATTGCATTCATATCCGTATATATACCTTCATCATACTCAAAACCATACCATTTCAAAGCTAATCTTTTCCATTTTGCCAAGGATTGAACGATTTCAACATACTCTTTATATTTTGTTAATTCAAAGTTTACAGCTTTTTCTGCTCCTGTTAAATCATCATTTAATCCTGACTCTGGTCTAACAAATAAGGGAGCAGAAACTCTGGTTAAATTTAACTTTTTAGACAATTCTCTTTCAAAGTAGTCTTTTATTAATTTAATAGCAACTTGAGTTTCTCGTGCATTAAGCTTTTTCATCAAATTCCTCCTAGGTAATAAAAAACCCTTTACCAATTAAGGTAAAAGGTATTATAATTTTTATTATAATGATTATATTTTAAAATAATAGACCTGTCAATATACAATAAATCTAAATTTAAATTCCAAATGCAAATTGACTATGAATTTCTGGAGAATATGCATTTATAGTATCTAAAATAAAACTGGTAATTTTCAGATTAAGACCTAGTGCAAAATTCATATCATTTTTAAAGCTAGCTTGAGTTTTATACTCTGTCACTACTTCTTCAATATACTCTTTTATTTTAGAATGTAATCCTAAAAATTCTACATCATAAATATTTATATCTTCTATAGATATAACATTAGTTTTAAAATCATGTTTTTTTGCATATTCATCTAGGGCAGATTCGTATTTAACATGCTTTACAAGGGATTCTCTTGATGTAGTAAATGTCCATCTGTCAGCATGTGGTAAGCATACAAAATCTGATAAATAATGGGAAATAATACCAATTTTTTTGCTTAATATCTTGATTGCAATTGGATCTAATATTTTATTAAATTCAATATATCTACTAACAAATATAATTTTCATAATTTCTCGTGAAATATAATTTATACTTTCTTTTTGATAATGTCTTATAAACCTATATTGTGGTAATATATCAGGAGCTATTGAGCCCCATAAAAGTTTTTCCTTATCTAATTTCAAACCATATATGTCAAATACATTCTCGTAAATATTATTAGCTATTATTTTATGCGATTCAGCAAATATATGAAACACTTCCTTTTTAAGTATTTTTTTACAACTTCAGTACATTCTATAACAATTAAACCTATATGTCAAATTTAAATTGGAGAATTTTAATTAAATACGGATTCTAAACTAATCCAAATATCGGGACTTTCAAAACCTTTCCTCCAAGAGGCTATTCCAGCCAAATCATATTTGTGAATAAGTGAAGCTTTATATTCAAGTGATTTTGCATCCTCCAACCATATCTTATACAATTTACCATCTTTTTCTAACTCCCCATAAAACTGGCCAGCTTTATGATCCCAGGACAGTTGCATATTATTATTGGCGATAAATTTATTAGCAATTTCCATAGTTAATGCCTGAGAAGAAACCTTATCATCTTCTATTGTCCATAATCTTGTATAAAATGGAACTGCTAATATTAGTTTTTCTCTAGGTATCAAATCAAAAAGTCTCAAAAGATTTCTTTCTACCCATGTATATTCTGCAACAGAACCGGCTACAGGACTACTAGCCCAGTGTTGGTCATAAGCCATAAAAACTAAATAATCTGTTGCATCTTTTAAGCTTACTCTATCAAAACTCATAGACCAATTTTCGTTTGTAGAAATAGCTGTAACATCCATTGAAACTGTCATATTGTTTGCTTTAAAAACTGGATATAATTCTCTAATGAATTGAGTTAATAAGTCTTTATCCTTTAGATATACATTTTCAAAGTCAATATTAATACCTTCAAATCCATAGCTTAAATATATATTTAATAAATTATTGATTATCTCTTCACGCATAATACTAGATTTTAAAAATTCATGAGTCATATCAGGATCAAAACTATTATCAAAAATAGGCCATATATCATAGCCTAAGTTTTTATATTTCTTTACATATTCAGTATTACCTTTATCATATATTTTCCCTTCATTATCTACTATTGAAAACCATGTAGGAGATATTGTATTTACACCAGGGATTTGCACTATGTTATCTGTATTTTGAACTTTAGCATAAGTATAGTCCCAAGTTAAATTTATTTTTTTAGAGTTAAGGACTTCCTTTTCACTTTCAGTTTCAAGTTCAGTTTTGAATAGATCCTTAGTATGATTCAATTTAATATATTTTTTTTCTATAAAACCTAGAATTCCATTAGGAGTTCTAACCTTATACCACTTATCAAACTCTTCATAGACATATAATGTACTACCTATTTCTAAATTATTATTAATTATAGGGGACTTTATGTCTTTACCTGTTCTAATAACAGCATCTTTATTTAGTATTTCTCCCTTTAAATAATACATATTAGTATAATCTAATACTACTGCTTCTGTTTCTTCATAATAGTTCACATCTATATCATAATCTGCCATAAATAAATCTATTGGAATATATACATTATTGTCAAACTTTTTAATTACATTTATTATATGAAATACTTTAGAATTCATACTAGCTTCCGTTTCATATATTTTATATCTTATAACTCTATCTTCATTTGTAAAAATAACCATTTCTTCAACTTCATCATAAAAAATATTTTCATCAATAAATGTTTTTATTGTATCAATTGAAAAATATAGAACTCCATCCTCATATATAACCGGCCATCCTTCATCTACAAGGGTATCTTCTACTATAAGATATAAATCATTGGAAAATGAAATTACTTCTTGGCTAGGTTGAAGTGTTTTATATATATAATAGCCACCAGTAAATACTATGGCTAATATCATAACTGTAAGAATAAATTTTTTAATTTAAATCACCTCTAGTATTTTTTTACTATCTATTATATTATACTCCATAAAAATTTGCTTATCAAATCAATATATATAAATTATATAGGTATAGAAAAGACTTGTAACATTATGTTACAAGTCTTTTTTGGTGTACCATGAGGGATTCGAACCCCCGACCCCTTGATTCGTAGTCAAGTACTCTATCCAGCTGAGCTAATGGTACATATTAATTTAAAAAAAATGAAGAATTAATATTCTTCATTAAAATTTTTATGGAGCGGAAGAAGAGATTCGAACTCTCGACCCTCGCCTTGGCAAGGCGATGCTCTACCACTGAG
>LFRM01201984.1_pt1 | contig 15505 bp, 14 predicted proteins | sample 618341 | NCBI WGS metagenome assembly LFRM01 (sample SAMN03654438, study PRJNA283298) | anaerobic digester metagenome | isolation source: pool of bioreactors CSTR01a, CSTR02a, and CSTR03a thermophilic anaerobic... | place: Denmark: Kgs. Lyngby | collected 2014-05-21 | reverse complement strand
AGCAGGCCGAAAGGTATCGCAGGGCTTGGAATAAGAGAATGGACGTGCAGTGCGTGTGGTGTAACGCACGACCGCGATGTCAATGCGGCAAAGAACATTCTCGCGGTCGGGCATGGCCGTCTAGTAGTAGGGATCACCGTATCTTTAGGACGGTGAGGATGTCAAAAGAGGATTGTCTTTAGCAAACAGCGCTGCGCTAAGGCCAACACAACACCCCAGCTCTGCTAAACTGCTCAGCCTCAAACCAACTAGCACACTCATACAGCACAACCATGCCTATGCAAAAAATCACCAGCAGCACCATTCCCTACGCCACATTCAGTCATGCCATACACGCGCATTACCAGACCGTACTCAAGGCCTGCCCAGCTGAATTAGTCAACCTATTTGCCAGTAGCCAAGCCGGTGCAACGGGCCAGTTGGAGTGGTGGACACCTTTACCGGGTCGAGTGATACCTTTTGCCCAATTGTCCGTTGTGCAACAGCAGCAGCTGCGCAAAACACTCACTGAGCGCCAAAGTGCTTTGGCTGAGGTCATCACGCAGTTAACTCACACTGATGCAAATACCGCTGCAGTGCTGCAACAGTTAAAAAGTGCTCTGGATGTCAATTGTCTTTACAGCATTAACGATCAGCCCGTTCTGGTGAACTGGTATACATATTACCCAGCAACAGACACAGAGGCACAGTCCACAGTCTATGTTGCTGCCGATAACGCCGCCGTTGCTATGTCGGCCAGCGCTGCACGTACGGCAGCATTAAAGCAGGCGCAGCCGTCACGGCAATGGTTGTGGTGGTTGGCTGTATTAGCGCTACTGGCGTTGGCCTTAGCCTTGCTCTGGTAGTCTGTACAACAGCACATCAGTATTCTGATCAACACCGCAACATTCTCACTATTAAGGTAAACATATTGTGCTAAACACATGGATTGATGCTTTTTATTCAATAAAACCCGATGCCCATATCCCAGCTCAAGCAGTGAGCTTTGGCACCTCGGGGCATCGTGGTTCTTCTCTACACGCCAGTTTCAACGAGCTGCACATCCTCGCCATCGCCCAAGCCGTGGTCGATTACCGCCAACAAAAAGATATCAACGGCCCGTTATTTCTCGGTTTAGATACCCACGCCTTATCACGCCCCGCTTGGGATGTAGTGTTACAGGTGTTAGTCGCCAATCAAATCACCGTACAAGTTGCAGTAGAGCAGGGCGTCACCGCTACGCCTTTAGTCAGCCGCGCGATTTTGTCCTATAACGCACAGCGCACAACAGGCTTAGCCGATGGTTTGATTATCACCCCCTCGCATAACCCACCGGAAGATGGCGGGATTAAATACAACACGCCCGATGGTGGCCCCGCCGACAGTGATGCCACCACTTGGATTGAGACACGCGCCAATCAGTATCTGCAGGAGGAATGCACCCAGGTCAAACGCATCAGCCAGCAAGATGCACTCAGCCAAGTACAAGAATACGATTACGTTGCCCAATATATCGCCGAGCTGGAGCAGGTTGTCGATCTAGAGGCGATTCGTCAGTCGGGCCTGAAGTTGGGTGTTGATCCCATGGGCGGCACCGGACTGGTGGTCTGGCAGGCGCTGGCGCTTGATGCAAAGCTAGGTATTAGCGTGGTGAATACCAGCCAAGATGCGACCTTTGCCTTTATGCCACCGGATCATGATGGCCGTATCCGTATGGATTGTTCCAGCCCTGCCGCTATGGCCAATCTGCTTGCCATTCGTCAGCAGTTTGATCTGTCCTTCGCCAATGACCCCGATGCGGATCGGCATGGCATTGTCGATGCCGCCGGCTTAATGAACCCCAACCACTTCTTATGCGTGTGTGTTGACTACCTGTTAACCCATCGCCCTGAGTGGTCGGCTGAATTAAAGATTGGTAAAACGCTGGTGACCTCATCGTTAATGGATCGAGTCGTCGCCGCGCATAGTCGTGAGCTGTATGAAGTACCGGTCGGCTTTAAATGGTTTGTTGAAGGCTTGCATCAAAGCTGGCTGGCCTTCGCCGGTGAAGAAAGCGCTGGCGCGAGTTTACTGACCTTCGCGGGCACCACCTGGACCACCGACAAAGACGGCATTGCCCTGTGCCTACTGGCTGCAGAAATCACCGCCGTCACTGGCCTCACGCCATCACAGTACTACGCCAAACTCACCGCACAACACGGCAATCCCCATTACCGCCGCATTGATGCACCCGCCACCGCTGAGCAAAAAGCCGCATTTAAACAACTCACCGCCGCACATATCCAAACCAAAGTTTTAGCCGGTGAGCCCATCAGCGCAATACTGCTCAACGCCCCCGGCAATGGCGCAGCAATCGGTGGGATTAAAGTCTGCACCGCAAACGGCTGGTTCGCCGCCCGCCCCAGTGGTACAGAAAACCTCTATAAAATCTACGCCGAAAGCTTTATCAGCGAACAGCACCTACAGCAGCTCATCGATGAAGCGCAAACTCTATTAGCCAGCGTGCTATAGGACCGCAGTCGCTCTGGTAGGGCGGGCACTTGTGCCCGCCTTGCTTTTCCTCCCGCATGAATGATTGATGTGCATCAGCGCCACTGTACGTGCGGCAAAAGATCTCGGCTACCAAAGTACCGTTGTCGCCGATGCTTGCGCGACACGCGCATTACCCGGTCTAGAGTCGGGCCATCTGGATGCCAAAGCTCTGCATGAAATGGAATTAGTTGCTTTAGCTGATTTCTTTGCTTACATCGCCAAAGATGCCGCAGCACTGGGCGCATAAGCACAACATAAAAAATATCCGCCCCAGAAAACACGAAATCCGTGCTAGCAAAGGCGGATTTTTGCAAGCCTGGCTCAGGCTTCACACGCAGGTACCACAAGGGTTAGCCACAACGATATAGCTAATTACGAATAAAAAACATTTCTTGATGCTGGTCAAACACTCATTTACGTCTTAAACTCTGCCATCAGTTAAAAACGTGACCTTGGCAAATCTTTAAAAATGCTTGGATAAGCAGCCTAGGAAATAGCGTTTTTACGTCGTTTTATGGATCTGTCGTTAGCTTGTTTATAGGCATTCTTGCAAAACACTAACCAAGCTGAAGTGATAGCAGGCAGACACTATATCCAGAAGCACTAAAAAGGAGTTTTGTGAGTTATGAGTAGCCCATGCCGCTTTTACGGATCCATTATTGCGCCTGTGCATCAGACACAGCGCATCGTCAAAAAAATCATATTCATTCCATTACTAGTTTTAAAGAAAAATCCTAATTATAAGCTCTTGCATTTAAAATGTTTATGCCTTGTAAGGGTGTAAAGATGTTTTCTATATAAAATAATGCAAGTGGTTTTGTTTTTTTTAAAACAATAGCAATAATGTTATTTAATTTAATTTAATTTAAGTTAAGTGTTTAATGTGGCTATTTTAATTTGTATTTTTTATTACGAGAGATTAATTTGAGTTTTATTATTTTATATAAAAACATAAGGAAATATCTTCATAATACTTTATGGATAATGGGCGATAAAGTAACAAGTATAAGTGTAGGGTTTCTTGTAACTGTTGTTATAGCTCGCTATTTAGGTCCTGAAGATTTTGGTATATTGTCATATGCCATATCAGTTGCTGCATTGTTTTCAGCTGCTGGGCAAATGGGATTAAGTGGTTTGGTTGTTAGAGAAATTGTAAAGCGACCGGATGATAGAGGGGTAACTTTAGGGACTACTTTAGGCTTAAAGTTTATAGGTATGACTCTAAGTTACACTGTTCTTCTGGTTTACTCAGCAATATACGAAGGTATTGAAAGTATTGAGTTTATTGCACTATCAATTGCAGGTGCCGCACTATTATTTAGACCTTTTGATGTAATAGATTTTTGGTTTCAAGCTTTTGTTCAGGCTAAATATGTAACTTATGCTGCTTTATCAGGACTTTTTATATCTTCAGCACTGAAAGTTATTTTTGTTCTGTTTGGCTTGAGCCTTATATACTTTGTGCTTGCTAACCTTATACAAACTATAATCACTGTAATGGTGCTATATTTTGTTTATAAGTTTAATGCAAGCTTAAGGTTTCGTGATTGGAGTTTTAGGTGGTTAAAAGCAAAAGAGCTATTTAAACAAGGATGGGTTATCTATTTAGGATCTATCTTTGCAGTTGTTTACCTTAAAATAGACCAGGTTATGCTGCGCTGGTTTGAAGGCACTGAGGCTGTTGGCGTGTATGCAATTGCGGCACAGTTATCTGAGGCCTGGTATTTTGTACCAACAGCTATAGTAGCTTCTTTTTTCCCTAAACTTATTAAGTTAAGAGAAGAAAATGAAAAGTTGTTTAATAAAAGGCTTCAGCAGCTATTTGATTTGTTATTTGTTTTGGCTCTAGGCGTAGCTATTGTAATGACATTACTATCAGGCTGGATTATTACTTTTTTCTTTGGAAGTCATTACATTGAAAGTTCTAATGTATTAATAATACATGTGTGGGCGGCAATTTTTATTTTTATGAGAGCTGCTTTTTCAAGATGGATTTTAATAGAAAATGCATTGGTTTTTTCATTGATAACACAAGGTGCTGGTGCAGTCGTGAATGTATTCTTAAATTATATTTTGATTCCTAAATATGGTGTTCAAGGTGCTGCATATGCAACTTTAATATCATATGCTTTTGCTTCGTTTTTCTCTTTAATAATTTATAAAAAGACGCGTCCTGTGTTTTTTATGATGTTGAAATCTATTTTTATTCTTTTCAGATATAACCCCGCTAGGATTTTCAAATGAAATTGCTTCTTAAAAAAATAATTCCAAATCGGTTTGTGTTGATTGTAAAGAAAACTCAGCTGCATATAAATTTTATTTCTATCAGTTTTTTTCATAAGAGTCGTTTTTTATCAAGTCTCTATTATGTTTTGAGCAGTGCTTTTTCTAATGAGCATCAAGCAGTACTAAAGGGTCGAAAGGCATATCATGAGTCACTAAAAAATATTGGTGAAACGTGTGCTTTGCTACGTAGAAATACACACCGTCTTGAAAAAGGTTTAATTATGCGTCCACGACGCAAAGTTTTTGCTGAAGGCTTTATTCAAGAAACTGTTGAATGTTATAGTAACGCAGTAAAATCACCAGATTTATCAGAGGACGAAGTTAAATGGGCTACAGATGTACTAGATGAATACTTTAAGATAGTAGGCTCTACTCCAGTTACTGATAAAGCTAAAAACATTTATTTAGAAGCATGCAGCGTATCAGTTAAGCAATGTGATTTGCCAAGCGTTTTCCCAAGTCCCGACGGTAGTTATAAACCTTATCTCTATGAAGACTTGCCTGATACAAATATTAATTTTGATGAATTAAAAATACTATTTGTACGCAGGCGGTCAATACGTTGGTATCAGGAAAAATCTATACCTATTGATCTTGTACAGCAAGCTGCAAATATTGCTAGCCTTGCACCGTCAGCTTGCAATAGGCAGCCTTATCGCTTTTTATTTTGCAATGAAAAAGAAAAAGCAGTAGCTATTGCTAATTGTGCTGGCGGTACTACAGGGTTTTCTGAAAATATTCCTGCAATAATTGCAATTATAGGTGATCTGTCAGCTTATCCTTATGAAAGAGATCGTCACTTGATATATATAGACGGTTCTTTAGCTTCTATGCAATTGATGCTAGCGCTTGAAACTCTTGGTCTTTCAACTTGTTCTATTAATTGGTCAGAAGTTGAAGCTAATGAGCGTGAAATTAGAAAAATCGTCAAATTGAAAGATTATGAGAGGGTTGTCATGCTGTTAGCTGTTGGTTATGCAGACACATCAGGTGGCGTACCTTACTCACAAAAGAAACTAAATAAGCTTATTTTGGAAGATATAAGTCAATGATTATTGAAATTAGGAAAGCTGGATTTATCAATAAGGGCGCTGAACTCATGCTGCATGCGGTTGTTGAGCAGCTTCGAAAGCGCTATCCAGATGCAAAGCTGACAATGGCTCCAATGTATGGTGGTGCTGAAGATACATTTGAGAAAATGAGGCAGTTAAATCTTTATCCTAAAATTCAACTATGGCGTTATGGTTTTGAATTGGGTGGGATCGCGAAATTTATTCCTGAGAATTGGTTAAGACTGTATGGTTTAATTCACGATCAGCAAGTTGATGTGGTTATTGATGCTGCAGGGTTTTCATATAGCGATCAATGGGGGGTTAACACTAGTAAACAACTAGCTATTTCAAGCAATAAATGGAAAAAAAACGGGACTACAGTCATTCTACTACCTCAAGCTTTAGGCCCATACCAACAGCCTAAAATTCAATCTTTTGTGAGAGAGTGGATAGCTAATGTTGACTTGGTTTTTGCAAGAGAGCCTGATTCGTATAAGTATCTAACTGATTTAGTTGGCGATCAAAGTAAAATTAAACTGTCCCCAGATTTTACTAACTTAATTAAAGGCACGCTGCCAAAAGGTTACGACGCCACAGACAAGCGTATTGCTCTCGTGCCTAATTATCGAATGATTGATAAAACAAATAAACAAGAAAGTGAGGCTTATCTACCCTTTATGATTCGTTGTGCTAACTACCTAGTTGCGCAAGGTGCTAAACCTTTTGTACTGGTTCATGAAGGTGCCAATGACCAGATGCTTGCTAATAAAATATCGGAAGCTGTAGGTGGTATGCCTATTGTTAAAGTAACTGATCCTTTACATATTAAAGGTATTTTAGGTACTTGTGATGCAACCATAGGAAGCCGTTTCCATGGTTTAGTGAGTTCTTTGTCTCAAGGCGTACCTTCTTTAGCAACGGGTTGGAGCCATAAATATCTTCGTTTATTTGAAGACTATGGTTTTAAAGAGGGGATTGTAACAGTACTTGATTCAGACGAAGATATTCACTATAAAATTGATTTGCTGCTCAACCCTGAGTTCGCTAATCCACTTAGACAGAAACTTAGTAATAAGTCTGAAGAGCTTAAAATATTATCTGAAAAAATGTGGGAAAAAGTTTTTCAAACGATTGATAATTCAGCAAATAAAAAATAAGAACTGTGTAGCACTTAAGTAATAGAATATTTACTCTTTAGCAAGCCATTACTATACTAAAAGCCATTCGACTCACAAGAATGGTTTGCAGATATATCTTTTTACTAGTTTTTTACTATGACTAAATTAACATTTTAAAATCTTGAATAACTCAATGGGCGGTGAGACATAGGACCTATTAAAATAATTAATTTTCTATGATACTGTTTTGTAAAGTGTATTTTTTAGTGTTCGAGGGAAAGGCAGGCCAAATAAATGAATAGAATTGTTACTGGCGAATTAAGTCATAAAGCCTGTACAATTTAATGTTTTTTATCTAATAGTTAAAGTTGAATAAATCATGAAAATAGCAGTCGCAGGTACGGGATATGTTGGGCTTTCAAACGCCATGCTATTAGCACAGCATAATGAAGTCATCGCCGTTGATATCCTTCCTGAAAAAATCGCATTACTAAATACCAAGCAGTCACCCATTGATGATGTTGATATCACTAGTTTTCTAGCGAATAAGCAGCTTAACTTTACAGCTACTCTAGATGCTGAAGCTGCCTACATTGGTGCCGACTTTGTAATCATAGCGACGCCGACCGATTATGATCCGAAAACTAACTACTTTAATACCTCAAGTGTTGAAGCTGTTATCAAGCAAGTGATAGCAGTCAACCCGCAAGCAGTGATGGTTATTAAGTCAACTGTGCCTGTTGGTTATACCGCTGAGCTAAAGAAGGAGCTGGGCACTGATAATATTATTTTCTCACCTGAGTTTTTAAGAGAAGGCAAAGCGTTACACGACAACCTTTATCCCTCTCGGATTATTGTTGGTGAGAAGTCAGAACGAGCACAGACATTTGCAAACTTGCTGCTTGAAGGTGCTATAAAGAAAGACGTTTCACTTCTTTTTACCGATTCAACCGAAGCAGAAGCTATTAAGCTATTCTCTAACACCTACCTAGCAATGCGTGTTGCTTACTTTAATGAGCTCGACACTTATGCACAGACTTTTGGTTTAGACACAAGACAAATCATTGAAGGTGTAGGTCTTGATCCGCGTATTGGCGATCACTATAACAATCCTTCTTTTGGTTATGGTGGTTATTGTTTACCAAAAGACACCAAGCAGCTATTGGCAAACTATGATGAAGTGCCGAGTAACTTAATCAAAGCGATTGTTGACTCGAACCGTACGCGTAAAGATTTTATTGCAGAAAATATTTTGATACAGCTAGAATCTGAAAGTTTAAAAATAGATACTAAAAAAGTTGTTGGTATTTATCGTTTAATTATGAAAGAAGGCAGTGATAATTTTCGTGCTTCTGCTATACAAGGCATCATGAAGCGTATCAAGGCTAAGGGAATAGAAGTAGTGGTATACGAACCTTCGCTTGAAGAAAAAAGTTTCTATAGTTCACGAGTTATAAAGGATCTTGATGAGTTCAAGCTTATTAGTGATATTATAGTCACCAATCGCCGCTCAGAAAAACTTATGGATGTCGAATATAAAATATATACTAGGGATCTCTTTGGTAGTGATTAAAATAAAGAAAGCTTACTCGTAAAGACATGTTTTTTTTAGTTGCAACAGAAAAAGATAAAGTGTTAGTTGTAAGCGGTTCTTTAATCTATTTCACTACAGTGAATATTCTGAGATTTTTAGTTTTTAGTCTGTCAAAAAATAAAAAACTAAGAGTTTCGAGTCTCTTAAGTTTTTAGGTATATTGTGAAGAAAATATTAATTGTTAGTAATAATGTTTTATCCACTCAGAATAACAATGGGAAGACTTTGTTATCTTTTTTTAAAGATGAGCCTAACGTGAAATTAGCTCAAATTTACTTGAGTAGTGAGAGTTTAGAGGATGTTCATGATGCTAAATATTATCGTATATCAGACCGGGATGTTCTTCGTTCTTTATTTTTCCGTAGACCTAAGGCTGGCTCTGAATTAATTTATAAGGATAATTTTAGTGGTATTTTTGAGAAAAAAAGTAGTGTAATTACTGGTAAATCTCTTAAGAATTCAGATTCTGCACGATTGATTCGTGAGCTTGTTTGGAGGTTTGCACGAATAGATCATGATTCTTTATCAAGTTGGGTAAGTAAGTTCTCTCCTGATTTGATATTTTTTTGCGCAGGGGATTCTTTATTCGCATATGATATTTATAGTAGAGTATGCAGTCATGCTCCTTATGCAAAGAAAGTTGTTTATGTGACAGATGACTATATTATGCCTAGAAAGAAACTAGCGCCTTCTTGGTGGCTACGTAAATCTTTTGTTTATTCAAAAATGAGAAAAGCTGTTCAAAAGGCAGATGTTTTTGTAACAATATCTGAGTGTATGCGATCCGAATATAAGAAGCGTTTTTTTAAAGATAGTATTATAGCTTTTAATATGTCTGAAAATATTAAGATAGAAGATTTTAAGAAGGAAATTCGTTCTGATCTTTTATTGGTTTATGCAGGTGGCTTACATTTCAAAAGATGGCAAACTTTAGCCATGTTAGCTAGTGCGTTAAAAGTTTTTAATATTGAAAACAATAGATCAGTTTTACTTAAAATTTATTCTCATCAAACTGTGCATAAAAGTGTTCAAGAAAAAATTGAGATTCATGGATCATCTGTTTTCTGTGGGTCATTAGATGCAAGTGGTGTGCAGTATGCTCTGAATAATGCCGACATTCTAGTGCATGTCGAGTCTTTTTCAAGTGAGAGTATAGAGTCTACTCGCTTATCAATATCTACAAAAATAGCTGAATATATTAGTGTTGGTAATAGAGTTTTAGCTATAGGCCCAGATAATGTAGCTTCTATGAGGTTTTTAGCTAAGCACGCCTGCTGTGTTAGCTTCCCTGATGAGCTTACTGATAAGCTTAATAATCTTTTATCTGATAAGAGTAGTTGTGCACAAGACTTTGAAGTTCTTGAGTGTCAAATGGCGAAAAATAAAAACGATTTTAAACTGCATGTTATAAACTAGCATTGCGGAATATTTAATAATTCTTACAAATTAACTGGTATTATTTTGTTGAAAACCTCCGGAAAAAAAATAGATAAATTTTTCTTTTTTTTAGTGATTTTTGATTTGATGTTTTTTCCTTATCTAAGGTTTCTGTCAGTATCATTATCTATGTTATTACTCCCTGTATGGTTTGTGGTGCGGGGTTCAACTTTAGTTAATGATAGGGATTTAAAATTATCTATAATAGCTATATTTTTGTGTGTGATAAGTTTTTTATTGTCTTTTATAACTTACCAAGATGGGTTCTGGCTTCGTGATGGTAGTGTTGGGGGCTCATTTAATATGGCTGCTAATACTGCTATTATTATTTATATGCTATTGCTTTATGTTTTTTTTAAAAATTTAATATTTAAATATCGCATCGATATAAGTAATTATCTTATAGCATATTTGTCTTTTATATTGATTTTGGCAGCTGTTTTCTATTTGGATCCAGTAGGGTACTTTAAAGTTCGTTCTATATGGACTATGTATGACAATACGATAGAGGTTGGTGAGTTTGGAAATGCAATGTATAGGTTTACTAGTACTTTAAGTGAGCCAAATAATCTGGCTGCTATTGCAGTTTCAATTCTAGCGTATCTTATTTTGTTTAAGAAAGTTTTTTACGGTCTATCTATTGGTTTAAGTATATTAGTGCTTGGAGTGGTTTTTGCAACTATGAGCTCTTCTGGTATCTTGTATTTTAGTATTACTATGGTTGCATTTGTTTTAAATGATGTATTCTTGTCGCGAAGTAGTAAGATGTTAGTGGTATTGAAAATATGTATGATGCTTCTGTTTCTTATTTTAGTTGTTTTTGCATTTGTTATGTTTAAAGAGACAGATGTTGGAAGAATTGCAAGTGATAGAGTTGCCAGTAATTCTATGGATTCTAGGTATGCTATTTGGATGCGATCAATTGATTTTTTTAAGATTTTCAGTTCTTTATTATGGGGAGATGGAGGGTTAGTAATTATGGCTGGGCGTCAAATCAATCCTCATAATGGACATTTACATTTAATATATAGTTATGGTGTTGTATTTTACTTGATATTTATGTTTGTTTTTTTTGGTCAAGGATTTTCAGTTTTAAAATTAAGTAGCTTGTTTTTTGTTATTTTATTTTTATGTTTTACTATCAATGTTGGTATATATGAGTTTCGTTTTGCAGGTATTATGGCGTTGTTAGTTGCTGCATTTAATGCTGGGAATAGAATTTCAGATGTTAAACTTAAATCTTATTAATTTGAATTGTAGTGTCTATGTGGCTTAAAGGTTTAGGTTTTGTATTGTATATTTTAAAAGGTGTTTTATATGGATGTAAGGTTGGCAGTTATTCTTGTTGGTTATAATAGGCCTGAATCTTTAAAGAGGCTTTATGATAGTGTTTTAAATGCTAAGTGTAATAGTACTGTAGACTTGATTGTTAGTGTTGATAAGTCTGAGGCTCAGAATACAGTTTTAAATGTTATCAACACTGATAAGTGGGATAAGGGTGAAGTTGTTTTCAGGGCTTTTGAAGAAAGACAAGGTCTTAGAAATCATATTTTAGCATGCGGGGATATGACTGAAACTTATGATGCTGTAGTAGTGCTTGAGGATGATATTGTGGTTTCTGATAGTTTTCTTGACTATGTCTTCGCTGCTATAAAATTTGTTAATGATGATGATAATGTTGGAGGTATTTCGTTATATTCGCCGTCATCAAATGAGATGAGTCTTCTATCATTTATCCCCAAAAAAACAGGTTTTGATAACTACTATCTTCAAAGTGCACAGTCATGGGGACAATGCTGGACTCGTAAAATGTGGAAAAATTTTCGTCGCTGGTATGATGCTAATAATGAACCATTAAAACTTGCTTATGATATGCCTTCAAGAATTTATAGTTGGCCAGAGTCTTCATGGAAGAAGTATTATATGAAGTATCTAGTTGAAACTGATAAAACTTTCTTTTACCCATATGACTCTATGTCAACGAATTACTCCGATGTAGGGCAGCACAATAGGGTTGTTAGTCCTCATTATCAAGTTGCATTGGTTACAGGGAAGACCAACTTTAGATTTGGCTTACTGTCAGAATGTCCTTGTTATGATGTGTTCTTCGAGCGAATGAATTTGCAATTCAATAGCGAGCATCTGTGTCTTGATTTGTATGGGACAAAATCTAAGTCGGGCGCGCGCTATTTTCTTACACCAAAAAAAATACCTGCACCTGTCTTAGCTTCATTTGGCTTAACCTATCGACCACAAGAAGATAACTTCTTAAATCAATCTCCTGGATCAGACGTGTTTTTATATGATCTTTTTCAAATGCCTGATCTATACTTTGAGGAAGATTACATGAGTTTTAAATTGGCAAATTACCATACAAACCTTAGCTGGCGGCATGCACTGATATATGGCATGGGAACGCTTAAATCTAGACTTATTCAAAAAATAAGGAGGTCATAATGTTTTCTGGAAAAACTTTATTAATCACTGGCGGCACTGGCTCTTTCGGTAACGCTGTCCTCAAGCGTTTTCTCGAATCCGACATCGCTGAAATCCGCATTTTCAGCCGTGACGAGAAAAAGCAAGACGATATGCGCAAACGTTTTTCTAGTCCTAAGCTGAAATTCTATATCGGTGACGTGCGCGACTATAGAAGCGTACTGAATGCGACCCGTGGTGTGGATTATATTTTCCATGCGGCTGCATTAAAGCAAGTACCTTCGTGCGAGTTTCACCCGATGGAAGCGGTTAAGACCAATATTCTTGGTACAGAAAATGTGCTGGAAGCTGCTATTCAAAACGAAGTAAAGCGTGTTGTTTGTTTGAGTACTGATAAAGCTGTGTACCCAATTAATGCCATGGGTATTTCCAAAGCCATGATGGAAAAAGTCATGGTGGCTAAATCACGTAATGTGGATGAGACCAAGACCGTGATTTGCGGCACGCGTTACGGCAACGTAATGGCCTCGCGCGGTTCAGTGATTCCTTTGTTTGTTGAGCAAATTCGTGCTGATCAGCCGTTAACTATTACTGATCCCAATATGACGCGATTTATGATGACGCTCGCTGATGCGGTGGATCTGGTCTTGTATGCCTTTGAGCATGGTAATAACGGTGATTTGTTTGTACAAAAAGCCCCGGCCGCTACAGTTGAAACCTTAGCGCGTGCTTTAACAGAGTTAGTGGGTAAGCCAGAGCATCCGATTAATATTATTGGTACGCGTCATGGTGAGAAGCTCTATGAAGCCTTGCTCAGCCGCGAAGAAATGGTTTGCGCTGAAGATATGGGTGACTACTTCCGTATTCCGCCTGACTTACGCGATCTCAACTACGCTAAGTATATTGAGCACGGCCAAGAGAAGATTTCGCGTACCGAAGACTACAACTCGCATAACACTGAGCGTTTAGATGTGGCTGGAATGCAGGCGTTATTGATGAAACTGACCTTTATGCCTGCTATCCAGCGTGGCGAAAACATTGCCGCTGAGGAGTAAGCATGCGCGTTTTAATTACAGGTGCGAATGGTTTTGTTGGTAAAAATCTGCAATTGCATTTAGCTGAGCGCAGCGATGTTGAAGTGCAGTGCTTTACCCGTGATCATACTCAGGCTGATTTAGTGCAATGGGTGGCGGATGCTGATCTGGTGTTTCATTTGGCTGGAGTGAATCGTCCGCAGGATCCGGCTGAGTTTCAGCAAGGTAATGCCGATTTAACCCAGCAGCTGTGTGATGCTGTGCAATTGTCTGGCAAAAGCATTCCGGTGGTGTACAGTTCGTCCATTCAAGCGGCAGCTGATAACCCTTACGGTGCCAGTAAGCGCGCGGCAGAAGACGCGCTTTTGGCTTTAGCTGCCAGCACTGAGTCACCTGTATTTATTTACCGTTTACCTAATGTGTTTGGTAAGTGGGCGCGTCCCAACTATAACTCTGCTGTTGCAACCTTCTGCCATAACATTTCTCAAGGCTTGCCGATTCAGGTCAACGATCCAAGTGCGCAAGTCAACTTGGTTTATATTGATGATGTGGTTGAGTCGTTTTTAGCGGTGTTGGATGGTCGTGTCACACAAAGTGGCTTTGTCGAGATTGATCAGCAATACCACACCACTGTGGGTGAGCTGGCCGAACAGATTCAGGCTTTTAAAGACAGTCGCAATAATTTGATTACTGAGAATGTCGGCACCGGTTTAGTGCGTGCGCTGTATTCCACCTATGTCAGTTACTTAACACCTGAGCAGTTCAGCTATCAAGTGCCTCAGCACGGTGATGAGCGTGGCGTGTTTGTGGAAATGCTCAAAACCAAAGATGCAGGGCAGTTTTCGTTTTTTACCGCGCACCCAGGTATCACCCGTGGTGGGCATTACCATCACTCTAAAACAGAAAAGTTTTTAGTGATTAAAGGTAAAGCATGCTTCCGCTTTCGTCACATGATGACAGGCGAGTTTTATGAGCTGTATACCAGTGGTGAACAGTCTGAAATTGTTGCAACCGTCACCGGCTGGACTCACGATATTACCAACGTGGGTGATGATGAGATGGTGGTGATGCTGTGGGCGAATGAGATTTTTGATCGTGAAAAGCCTGATACTTACACTAAACTACTTTAATTTTGATTCTGAGATCTTGATTGTATGTCTGTAGCTCATAGCAAAGGAATGCGTAACGATATTACTGGTTTACGCGCATTGGCTGTTATTCCGGTTTTATTATTTCATGCGAAAATACCGTTCATTCCTGGTGGGTTTCTTGGTGTTGATCTGTTTTTCTTTATCAGTGGTTTTTTGATTACGGGCGATATTTTACGCAAGGTTAAAGACGATAAATTTAGTTTTTTAAGTTTTTACGATAGAAGAGCACGTAGGATTCTACCTGCACTTCTATTTGTTATGCTGCTTGTAGTGTTGTTATCGCCTGTTTTTATGGTGCCTTATGATATTAAAAATCTGGGGCAGTCTCTTGTTGCAAGTACCTTTGCAGCCAATAATATCTTGCTCTATATCACCTCAGGCTATTGGAGTTTGGCCTCTGAGTTTAAGCCTCTTTACCATACTTGGAGCTTAGGTGTTGAGGAGCAGTATTATTTTATAGTACCGATTGTCTTCATCGCATTTTATAAGCTGGTTAAAGGCACGAAACCACTTTATCTATTTATAACGTTATTTATTATGGCTAGTTTTTTATACAGTTTTTTTGTTGATAGCAAAGAGTATAATTTTCTGATTTTATTTACTCGAGTTTGGGAATTGATGTGTGGTGGTTTGCTGGCTGCTTACCTCAATAAAAATACACTTAAGAGCAATAACTATTTATCTGCTTTAGGGGTTTTTTGTATTGTTGTTTCGTTCCTATTCCCTTATGTTTTTTCGAGTAATCAGGCTATCGTAAATGCATTACCGATACTTGGTGCTTTTCTTATCATTGGGTTTTCTAGCAGCACTGCTACTTATGCTGGTCTGGACTTCCCCTAAAACACTAGACACTCCTTAAGTTAGAATAAACCTTTAGGAGAGCATC
>LFRM01205584.1_pt1 | contig 15506 bp, 15 predicted proteins | sample 618341 | NCBI WGS metagenome assembly LFRM01 (sample SAMN03654438, study PRJNA283298) | anaerobic digester metagenome | isolation source: pool of bioreactors CSTR01a, CSTR02a, and CSTR03a thermophilic anaerobic... | place: Denmark: Kgs. Lyngby | collected 2014-05-21 | reverse complement strand
TCTTTTCATAATGCTTCACTAATCACTTTTATAGATAGCACCTAAAACTAGTAAGGAGATCTTTCTTCTATAGTTTTATCGTGTTATCATCCTTTCTTTTTGATAATTGGGCTTTAGATTTATAAAGTCAAAGCAATTCTTGGCCCATTTACTGTATGTGAACATTATAAAGGGTATTTTTAAAATTACAATTGAAAAGTTAGTTAAATATTAGTAATAATTATTCGGAGGGTAAATTTACTTGATAACTGCACTATCTTTTAAAAATATTTTTATTTTTTTGTCTTGACTAAAAAAGGGACTCACTAGAAGCCCCTTAGTTTAAGTTTATAGGTTCAGGCCCCGGTTAAAGGCCTCTATATTTACTTCATGAAAGCGCTGAGGCAGGAACCTCTTGATTAGCTCCACCCAGTCTATTTCCTCAAGCTCTAGGGCCTTTATAAGGGCTCCCAGCATGATTATGTTTTGGCTCCTAGGCTCCCCTAGTTCCTTGGCCATCTCAGAGGCTTTAAGGACTTTAATCCTTCCCACCTTTTCTTTAAGCTCCTCCATTACATCAAAGGGATACTCTTCTAGGCCAGAAAGAACAGGTAGAGGATAGATCTCCTCATCATTTACAACCAGGGCTCCAGTCTTTTTTAGAAGAGGCAGATATCTAGCTGCCTCAACCTTTTCAAAGGCCACCAGTACATCAGCCTCTCCCTCGGCAATTGAAGAGGTGTAGACCTTCTCCCCAAACTTAATTTGAGTAGTTACTGAGCCTCCTCTTTGGGACATGCCGTGGATCTCACTCATCTTTACATCATAACCTGCTTCTAGCAGTCCTTCTGAGAGGATTTTTGAGACTAGGATGGTACCCTGGCCCCCCACACCTACAAGTAGAAGTGATTTAGTCATTAGTAACCTCCTTACCAAAAAACTCTATAGCAGAGAAGGGACAGACCTGAAGACAGACCTGGCAGCCATTACACTGGCTCTCATCAATAGAGACTATATTTCCCACCATGGAAATAGCAGGGCAGCCTATCCTTAGACAGGTCTTACACTTCCTACATAGGTCCTGGTTGACCTGGCAACGAAGGTCTCTTCTCGCAAGCTGAACATCCTTAATTAGAGCACAGGGCTGCTTAGTAATAATAACAAAGGGCTCAGTGGCCTTAAGAGCGGCAGCTACAGCCTCCTTATTAGCCTCCATGTCATAGGGGTCAATTACCCTAAGGTTTTCTTCCCTTATTCCCACAGCCCTTACCACTGCAACTATATCAACTTCAGGTGCATCTTCACCTATTACACTCTTTCCAGTACCCGGATTATCCTGGTGACCAGTCATGGCTGTGGTCCTATTATCAAGGATAACCATGGCAATATCTGACTTATTATAGACCGCATCTATAAGCCCTGTGATACCAGAGTGGAAGAAGGTAGAATCTCCAACAAAGCCAAAGACCTTCTTATCCCTGCCAGCCAGTTTATTAGCCTTATTAAAGCCAACTGCTGCAGTAATACCAGCTCCCATGCATATTACAACGTCTCCCATACCTAGAGGGGCACTGGCTCCCAGGGTATAGCAGCCAATGTCATTAATAACATTTATCTTATTCTTATGCTTACTAAGGGCGTAGAAGATCCCCCTATGAGGGCAGCCTGCACAAAGGGCAGGAGGCCTTGAAGGAACCACAGTATCAAGACTATATAGATCAGTCTTTGTCTCACCAAGCAGCTTCTCTCTTATAATGTCAGGGCTAATCTCACCACAGGGTGAAAAGAGCTCTTTACCAGTACACTCTATCCCCATAGCTTTAATGAACTGTTCCATATGAGGCTCGTTTTCTTCAATCACATAGAGCTTATCAACCCCAGCTGCAAACTCTCTAATCAGCTCATCTGGTAGAGGCCAGGAAAAACCAATCTTTAAGTAGGAGACCCTATCCCCTAAAGCTTCTCTAGCATTTAGGTAGGCCATGCCATTAGTAATAACTCCCACCTTCCTATCATCATTCCACTCTATCCTATTAAGAGGACTCTTATTGGAGTAGTCCCTAAGTCTAGGGATCCTCTCCTCCTCCATCTCTATATGTTTCCTTTTAGAATTTGCAGGAACCATTATGTACTTAGTAGGGTCCTTTCTATAGTCCCTTACTCCAACTTCCTGCCTATCCACTAGTTCCACCAGGCTCTTTGAGTGGCAGACCCTGGTTGTTACTCTAAAAAGAACTACTGTATCAAACTCCTCAGAAACTCTAAAGGCCTCCTTAATAAAGTCCTTACACTCCTGGCTATCAGAAGGCTCAACCAGGGCCACCTTTGCATGGGGAGCATAGAGCCTATTATCCTGCTCATTTTGGGAGGAGTGCATACCAGGCTCATCGGCAGTAACTACCACTAGCCCTCCATTTACCCCTTCGTAGGCTATGGTAAAAAGGGGGTCAGCTGCAACATTAAGCCCAACATGCTTCATAGACACAAGGGACCTAGCCCCAGCAATAGATGCTCCCGCAGCCACCTCAAGGGCTACCTTCTCATTAGTAGACCACTCGCACAGAACTTCTTCATACTGAGACAGGTTCTCCATAATCTCAGTAGAAGGAGTCCCAGGATAGGCTGCCGCCATAAGAACTCCGGCTTCATAGGCCCCTCTGGCAATAGCCTCATTGCCAGTTAGTAGCTTTCTCATAAAAACCTCCTAGTCTTCATATCTATTAACCTCTTCCTCTCCTCTTAAGACTCTAAGCCCACCCAGGGCCAGAGACTCCAGTTCATTCTCTCCTGCTATTATTATAACATTAGCTATAAAAGAAACCCTCCTTTTAATCCAGCCAGTAAACCTCTCATTATAAGCCATGCCCCCAGTTAGGATAATCCCATCAACCACACCATCCACAACTGTAGCCAGCTCTCCTATGGCTTTAGCCACCTGGTAGGCCATGGCCTCAAAAACCAGGTTAGCTTCATGGTCTCCTTCAAGAGCCCTCCTATCAACCTCCCTAGCATCCGAAGTGCCAAGATAGGAGACAAGGCCCCCCTGACCTCTAATCTTTTTAGCAACAAAAGCCTTGTCATGCTCATAGCAGTAGTTTAAAAAACCAGTGCTAGGCAGTCTGCCTGCCCTCTCAGGAGAAAAGGGTCCTTCTTCATCGGTAACCCCATCAATCATCCTGCCCTTTGATTGTAGCCCTACACTAAGGCCCCCACCAAGATGGGCAACTATTAAATTAAGCTCCTCATAGGGCCTACCTAGACTCCTGGCATATCTTAAGGCCGAGGCCCTCATGTTTAGAGTGTGGAGGAGACTCACTCTAGGAATTTCCTTTAGGCCTGAAAGTCTAGCTATATCAGAAAACTCATCTGTAGAAACAGCATCATAGATTAAAGCCTCTATCCCAAGCTCCTGGGCCAGCTCATAACCAATAAGGCCACCAAGAAGGGAGGCATGGTAGATAAGAGGATTGGTTTTTAGTTTATGGGCTAGGACCTCATCAACCAGGTAGGCCCCAGACTTTAAGGGAGCAACTGGCCCTCCCCTACCAACAATAATAGAGAGGTCCTCAGGTGCTACCCCATGATCCATAAGGGCCCTTAAAACAGCCTCCTTACGCATGGAAAACTCATCTAGCACTGACTCATACTGGGCCAGCTCTCCACTAGAGTGCTCCAGGCTCAGGCTAAAGACCTCCCTCTCCTCCTCATAGACTGCAATCTTAGTAGAGGTGGAACCAGGGTTAATTGCAAGAATTTTGTACATGCTAGCTCCTTTCTGAAGACAGGGCAGCCAGGGCCAAAGAAAGGAACTTCTCCTCAGCACTTGAGCCCCTAGAAGTAAGAACAATAGGTACCTTGGCCCCAACAACAATCCCTGCCATTTTGCCCCCGGCAGAATAGATTAGCGCCTTACTCATAATATTTCCAACAGCTATATTTGGGACAAGAAGCAGGTCCGGGTCCCCTGCAACAGGAGAGGAATAGCCCTTAATCTCACTTGACTCCCTATTCATGGCAAGGTCATAGGAGATAGGGCCTTCAATTATACAATCCTTAATTTCCCCTTTTAAGTACATCTCCTTCAAAGCTGCAGCGTCAACTGTCTCAGGCATTTTTGGGTTTAGCTTCTCAACAGCTGCAAGAACTGCAACCTTTGGCTCCTTATAACCCATGGCCCAAAGAGTATCAAGGGCATTAAGAAGGATTTCTTTTTTCTCCACAAGACCCGGATACATGACCATGCCCCCATCAGTAGTGACAAAAAGCTTGTGATAGGAGGGAATCTCCATCATAACAAAATGACTCATTAGTCTACCCTGACCAAGGCCCTTCTCCTTATCAACTACGGCCCTTAGTAGCCCAGAGGTCTCTATGGCACCCTTCATTAAAAAGTCAACCCTGCCCTCCCTGGCTAGCTCCACTGCCATTTTAGCAGCCTCCTCTGGTACTTTTTCATCAAGGATTTCAAAGCTGGCATCACAATTTAGTTCTAAAAGCAGCTCCCTAATCCTTTTTTCATCACCTATAAGAAGAGGCTCAACCAGGCCCTCCTTATTAGCATCTATTAGAGCCTCCAGTGCATGGATGTCCTCGGCTGCAACCAGGGCAACCCTTCTAACACTGGCCTGGCCCCTGAGCCTCTCTAAAAGCTCATCAAAATTTTTAATTACCATCCTTCCTCCTCATTTCAAATTTCTATTATCTCAAATTACTGTCTTAGTAAAAGTGCAGGTATACTAGATAAAATCCCCAGCCCATAATAAAGTAAAAAGTAGTTCATAGGAGCCTCTAGCTTAATAAACATAACAGTCTAAGTCTAATAAGAGAAGCTGGAATTAGAACCAGTAACACAGCCAAAAGATTTTTGCATAGTGACTATCCTCATATTTTTCATAAAAGAAAGGCCAAGACCGCTAAGAACCAGCAGATAGCTTAAGTAAAAATCCTGCCACTAGGTAAACAAATAATCTAAGTGGAATTGCCCAACTACCAGTAAAACTATCAGAAACCCATCCAATAACCAGTCTACCTAGTCCATTTCCCAGTAAAAGTAGTCCTGCAAGAGCCTTGCCTCAGGGCCACAAAAAAGGCCTTGAAACTTAGGACAAACCACTAATAGATATATAAAAATCAGCCAGAAGTCCCTGGTCCTAAGCATTTGCTTCTTATCATAACTTCATTATCTATCGATAAATACTCCTTATTTTCTGGCAGAACCATAAACCGTGAAAGTATTATAAAGACAGCAAAAACCACTAGGGCTAGGAGCTTAAAACTCTGAGCCATGCCTAGCCAGCCAATCATCATCCCAGTTAGGCTGCCAAATAGAAGGCTGCCTAGGCCCATAGCCATATATGAGGCCAAAGGATAAATAAAGTTCGTGAATTTTAGTGATTATTAAAGCCCAGTAAAAGATAATAAAAAAAAGAAAACCGAAAACTACCAGGACCCTACTAAGAGGCTGGTAGTTTAATAAATAGCCACAGGCTAGAGCCCCCAGGCAAAATGAAAACATACTTATATAAAAGCTAGCAGATCTATGACTCCTGGTCCAGTCAAAAGCAAGCTCCAAGGGAGCTGTAAAGATTGACCAGGTATAAATCAGCCCTATAAAGAGCATAAGTATCAGACCAAAACCAAATAGTTTTTCCTTCACTAGGACTCCTTTTTATCTAGGTGAAGACCTTTCATAACAGCTCTAATATAACCCAATTTAATCCCCAAATCAAGAAAGTGAAGGAAAAGTAGGATTTGAGAAAGTAAGGAAAAGTAGAATTTGAGAAATAAAGAAAAGTAGGATCTAAGACCCTACTCATCACTAAGGGAAAGCAGATGCTTCCCGCTGACATATATAACTATAAGCCCAACCACCATGGCAAGAGCTGCCAGTCTAATAAAATAAGGCATAAAGGTCTTGGCAGCAAAAACTGCCAGGAATCCCCCCCTATCTCCCCCTAGTATAAGGGCAATTACAAAAAGCAGAAAGACCAGGCTCCCTCCTAGTAGAGACAGGAGGATGAAAAGGGAAAAGACCCTTCTGAGTAGTTCAAGTATTTTTTCCATTGGAGCCTCCTAAATAAATAGTACTGGTAAAAAGCCAGCCAGAATTACTATAGCTACTGCAAGATGACTAAGGACCCAGACCATAGCTAAAAGTGAGGTTTCTTTCATTCCAGAACCTGCTATTCCCATAGCCGCGTACATGGCCAGGGCTAGAGGTGGGGTCACCCCCTCAAGAGCCCCTGTTATGGCAGGTAGTAGCGCTGCAGCTAAGAGGGGATTGACCCCAAAGGCTGCAAGTGAACCCACTATGCCCACCCCAAAAATAGCAATCTGGCTAGAGCCCGGCAGAATCATACCAAGAAAGGTAGTAAAGACAGGAAAAAAGACTGCTAACTGGAATTTAGTCATACTAAGGCCTTCGACAAAAGTTGCCAGGCTCCCTCCCATGTCTACATCCCCATAAAGGTAGGAGATTGAGTAGGCAAAGTAAACAGTAGCCGCCACAGGGATAATCTGACTAATGCCCTCCTTAAAAAGCTTAATTAGGTTACCAGCTCCTAGTCCCCCAATCCTATTCCTGCTAATAAAAAGAGCATAGAGGGCCGCCACCCCTGGAGTAAAAAGGATAACAGAGCTTGAAAGAGCACTGGCCCCTGCCTGACCTAGTCTTCTAGTAAAAAACCCATCTGAAAGCTTAAAGTCAAGAAATAGTGGAATAAAGATTATAAGAGGAAGGATTAGCGCCTGCCAGTCCTCTTTAATTACCTTCTTTAATTCAGGTATCTCCTCTGTAGCGACTGGTTCTACTTTATATTTTATGCAGAGTAGATATAGGGTTATAAGTCTTTGAAGAATAAACCATAGACCTATCCCCCAAACTGCCATCCAAAAGGCAGAAAGGGAGTAGCTACCTGGATAAAGAGTCTCTAAAACCCCAAAGGCCAGAAGGATGGTTCCAGAAGGCGGAATCATGGGCCCCAGTGATGAAGCAGACATCTCCACAGTTGCCGCCAGATGCCTGGGAAATTTTGTTGAGATCATGGCTGGAATAGTAAAGACACCAGTAGCTGCCACATTACCAGGTCCAGTCCCAGATAAAGCCGCCATAAAGGTAGAGGAAAAGAGGGCTACATAGCCTGCTCCTCCGCGAAAACTGCCCACCAGGGCAAGCAGAAAGTCAATAATAGCCTGGACCACATCGGTCTTTGAAAAAACATAGGCTAAAGCCAAAAAGGCTACAATTGCATAAAAAAGTGTATTGGTTGAGGGTTTTAATAGATATGTAAAAAATACATCGTATCTTTTTAAGATTAGAACCATGGCCACATAGCCAGTGAACATTGACTCATAAATAGGCCTCTTAAAAAAGACAAAGGAAATAACAATCACAAGAAGTAGCGCAAACAAATAAAGTAATTCTTTAGGTAAACCCATCCATACCTCCTTATCAAATAAATTTTGTTGTAACTAAAAGTATAACACATGCTTAATTGATTTAAGAAAGTAGGATAGATATTAACGGGAATATGTATAAAGCTTAACTTTAAACCTTAAGTATAGGTAGAATAGAAAGCAAGATCAGGATGGCCACAAGAAGATGGAGGATAACCCAAACAGTGGCTAGCTTAGAAGTCTCCTTCATACCTGAGCCTGCTATTCCCATGGCAGTATACATGGCAATAGCAAGGGGCGGTGTCATTCCTGCAAGAGAACCTGTTAGAGCCGGTAGAACAGCTGCAGTTATAAAGGGATCTATGCCAATAGCAGCAAGAGAAGCTATTACTGCTCCTCCAAAAATCGCCACTATAGATGAGCCAGGAAGGATCATCCCTAGGAAGGTTAAAAAAATAGGTAGAAGAAGGGCTAGTTGGAGTTTAGTCATATTTAAACTCTCTACATATAACTTAAGCGTTCCCCCCATATCTATATCTCCAAAAAGGTAGGAGATGCTATAGGCAAAATAGATAGTTGCTGCTACAGGTACAATGGTCTCCACTGCCTCGGTAAAAATTCCAACCAGCCTAATCCTATCTGCTTTTAACTTTTTCCAGCTAATAGCTAGTGCGTAGAGGGCGGCCAGGCCTGGAGTAAAGAGGATAATAGAATCAGAAAATGCACTGGCACCTGCCTCCCCTAGCCTTGCTACTATTTGGTCTTCTAAACTAAAGTCCAAATACAAGGGTAAAAAGATAAGCAGGGGTAGTATAAGAGCCTTCCAGTCATTTCTTAAAACCTTTTTAAGACTGGGGATTTTCTCCTTGTTCACAGGCCTAACCTTATATTTCTTACAGAGGAAAAAAAGAGTAATTAGTCTTTGAAGAATAAACCATAGCCCCACTGCCCAGACCATTAACCAAAAGCTAGACAGGCTGTAGGTTCCAGGGTAGAGGCTATCAAGGATTCCAAAGGCCAAAATTATAGTTCCCGATGGAGGAATCATAGATCCCAGGGAAGAAGCAGACATCTCAACTGTAGCAGCTAGTGCTCTTGGAAAGCCAGACTCTATCATTGTAGGAATTGTAAAAACCCCAGTAGCTGCCACATTGCCTGGACCTGAACCAGATAAAGCAGCCATAAAGGTAGAGGAAAAGAGGGCTACATAGCCAGCCCCACCGGGAAACCTCCCCACCAGGGCTAGGAGCATATCTATTATTGCCCTTACAACCTGGGTTTTTGTTAGGATAAAGGCTAAAGACAAGAAGGCAACTATAGCATAGAAGAGTGTATTAGTAGAGGGTTTTATTAGGTAGTAGAAAAGCTTTTCCTTTTTATCAAGTAGGAAAACCATAACAAGAAAGCCTGTAAACATAGACTCGTAGATGGGCCTTTTAAGTAAAATAAAACTGATTAGAATTACAAAGAGTAGGACCAGTAGATAGATAAATTCTCTATGCATAGAACCTCCTTTCTATATGAAGCAATCTGGCTATTTCTTTAAGTATACACCCGTGGATAATAAGACACAAAATATATTTATGAATATGAAATAAAACAAATAGGGAGCAAGAAAATTACATAAAAAAGTGAAAATCATTGAATAGAATCATTGAATAGAAAGAAAAAAAACCTCCCCTTAGGAAGGTTAATGGAGGTGGCACCCAGATTTGAACTGGGGAATAAAGGTTTTGCAGACCTTGGCCTTACCACTTGGCTATGCCACCTTTTGGTGATCCATCCGCGACTCGAACGCGGGACCCCCTGATTAAGAGTCAGGTGCTCTACCGACTAAGCTAATGGACCATCTTTTCTATCACCGGCACATTTAAGGGTCCCTGGTGACCTTAACCATAATAGCATAAATAATCTTAAGATGCAAATAATTTAACTAGCTATTCTCAAAATATCTCACCAAATTTTGCACCTAAATTTTGACTAAGGTTTTTAGAAATTTAACTAGTTAAAAGTTATCCTAAAATACAAGAGGCCCCCTATAAGGAGGCCCCTTGATTTTTTCTTAAAAGACCAAGCTTCCCGAGGCAACATAGTCCCCAGACCTTCTATCATAAAGAAGGACCTTGTCTCCCTTTATATCAAAGTTTACCTTGGAACCGATTTCATAGATTCTGCTGCCAAAGATTACAGCGGTTAGAAGGAAGTCCCCTATTCTAATCTTAATTGTAGACTCCATACCTGTGGGCATTACCCCATAGATAATTCCTTCAAGGGAACCAGATTCACTAATCTCAATCATCTCTGGCCTTATGCCAAGGACATAGTCACTATCACTTAAGGGCTCATCTTCTTCAAGGCCAAAGCTATATTCAGTAACCCTTTGGATATCATAAAGAAACTTCTCCACCTTGTTACTTCTTTCAACATGATCCTTGGCCTTGGCAGCCTCAGCCTGGGCTTCCTTATCTTCCTGGCGCTTTTTATCTCTTTTTTCTGACCATTCAGCCAGGCTTAAATCAGCTGTTGGTTTAAAACCAGCTTCAATGCCACCTAGAAGACTCAGCCTAATATCTCCATTCTCCTGACCTGCCTTAACTTCTACAAAGTTGATTGAGGGGTTTCCAACAAAGTCAGCTACAAAAAGATTGGCTGGCCTATCATAGACCTCAAGGGGACCATCGTACTGCTGGAGGTTGGCATTTTCTATTAGACAGATTTTTGTGGCCAGGGTCATGGCCTCCATCTGGTCATGGGTTACATAGACAAAGGTTGAACCAGTTTCAACATGGAGCCTTTGAAGCTCATAGCGCATCTCAAGCCTGAGCTTGGCATCCAGATTTGAAAGAGGCTTGTCCATAAAGAGCACTGCTGGACCTGGGGCCAGGGTTCTGGCTATGGCCACCCTCTGCTGCTGGCCACCAGAAAGCTCAGATGGGTACCTATCCATAAACATACCAATCTTAACTGTCCTAGCTACCTTTCTCACGGTTAGGTCAATCTCTTCTTTGGTAAGCTTTCTAAGGCTAGTCTTAACCTGGCCATTTTCTGTTATGGCCCAGTTTTCATTAACAAGCTGGTTTTTACTCTTATAGCTCTCCTTCATGGAGCTGAGTTTTTTCTCCAGTTCTTCCCTTTTACTTAAGGCAGCGCTAAGGTAGTCCTCCTTATCATGGATCCCCATGGAAAATAGAGTTTTTGCTGCTTGAAGGGAGAGATTATATTTATCTATAATGACCAGCTCTGCCCTCTTAAGGTCCATCTTGCCCTTTTTATCTCTACACTCTCTTATTGCACTAACCAGTTCCTCAGGTCTACTGAGAGCCTCTATAAACTTACTTGTATGTCTATAGTCATAGTCATAGGTAGGCAGCTCTTCTTTTATATTTGAGAGGCCAAAGGCTATGTTCTCATAGACTGTCATATTGGGCCAAAGGGCATAGTTTTGAAATAGAAAACCAACCCTCCTCTGGTTGGGAGGAACATTTATGCCTCTTTCACTATCAAAGACCACCTTGTCACCAATACTAATCTGGCCTTTTGTAGGAGTTTCAAGACCTGCAATCATTCTTAGAATGGTGGTCTTGCCACAGCCGAAGGTCCTAAAAGGGTAATAAAGGAATTATCTTCTATCTCAAGGCTCAGATTATCAACCCCATAGAACTTTCCCCATCTTTTAGTTACATTTTTAAGCGTTATTTTAGGCATTCTACTCTCCTCCTATTCCCTTATCAATACTGGCTCCAGTCAAGAGGTTGGTCAAGGTATTTGAAATTAAAATCAGAACAATCAAGATTAGGTTAATAGCTGATGAAAAGGCATAGAGTCCCATTTCATCAAAGTAGTCCAAGGTTGTAGCTAGAATAAAGCCCTGGGTACAAAGCAGCATAAAAAGGGAAAGCTCCCTAAGGCTGGTCATAAAGGGCAATAAATATCCAGATATAATCGAGGACTTTTGAATTGGTATTATAATCTTTGTCATCCTCTGCCACCAGGGTATGCCATGGATAATAGCCGACTCTTCTATCTCTCCAGAAAGCTGGAGCATAGAGTTTAGGGAACTCCTAGAAGCAAAGGGAATATACTTAACAGCCCCTACTATTATTAATAAGGTATAGGTATTAAATAAGTTAATCCTCTCATTGGAAAAGAGAATAAAGAAGGCTGCCCCAACAGCAATGGAAGGCATCAGATAAGGAAGAAAGGCAACTGAGTTTACATAGTTTGCATACCTACTTCTCCTATTTTTTGAAACCGCGTAGCCTATAAGGGTACCAATAGTGCCTGCAATAAGTGATGCTGCCACAGCTACTAGCACTGTAGCTTTAAGGCCATTTCAAATAGTGGGGTTATAGAGAATCCCCTTTTGACCATACATGCCCTGCTCGGTTATGTTCTCTCTAGTAATCCACCACTTAGTAGTTAAATTTGAGGTGTTACCAGTATAGAGGAAGGAGTAGTCTCCTGGATTTGGCAGGAAGGTTTCAAAAGCAAAGGAAATAATTAGAAAGATTGAAGTAAAAAATGTTAGTACTATAAGTAAAACTGCTATGGCGGTCCTGCCAAATTTACCCAGGTCAAACTTTGAGGTCTGACCCGACTTACCAGTAACAGTTGTATAGTTCTTCCTGCTTTTTAGGCTCATCTGGTTTGCAAACATAATGGCTACACCAAATACCATCATGAGGATGGCCAGAATTGAGGCCTCCCCTGTGTACTTAGCATTCATAGAAACATACTTTGTTGACAGGGTGGTAAGGCCCAAATAGTGGGGCACTGGGTAGGAACCCATAGAAGAGCCAAAGACCAATAGTATAGTTGATAGTATGGCAGGCTTTATCATGGGCAGGGTAATCTTAAACATGGTCTTCCATCTTGGCGTATTAAGTATGGTTGCCGCCTCTTCAAGATTAGCATCCATATTTCTAAAAATCCCCCCTATTAAAATATAGGCAAAAGGAGCATAGTGAAGCCCCAAAACCAGGGAGGAAGGAAAGAGGCCCTGGCACCACCACTTAGGCATATAAATACCAAAAAGTGAGGCTAATAGGCCATCGGAGGTCCCAGTTACAACCTGGGAGTTAAAAAGGATTTACCAAACAACAGCCAGGGTCCACTGAGGCATAATATAAGGAAAAATAAAAATTGAACTTAAATAGCCCCTAAAACGCAAATTAGTTCTAGTAACTAAAAAAGCAAAAGTACCACCATAGAGGATGGAAACGATACAGGTATAGACAGCCAAAAGTAGAGTATTTTTCATTGGCTTCCAAAGGTTGGTTTTTGCAAGCTTTGAAGTAAAAAGGTCTGTATAGTTGACTGTGGTAAAACCTACGCTCTTCCCAGTAAGATGGGCATCTATTGTACCAGGGTGGATAACAAAGGTATCCCTTATTATGGCTATAACTGGCATAAAGGTTGTTAGTGTCAGTAGTATCCCAAAAATTAAAAGAATTAGATTTTGGGGTTTTGAAAAAAATGTTTTGATCTTGTTTTTAATTATTCCAGTATTATCTCTTTTTACTGCTTCCATTCTATTCAACACCCCCTATTATTAGGGACTTTTAAGACTTTCTAACCACTTCTAATCAAAAGACATTAGGGTTTTACAAAGCCAATAAATAAAAAAACTAGAGCATAGTTGTTCTAGTCCTTTTACTTATCTGACCCTTAGAAGGGTCTACTTTATATAATTATTGATCTATGCTACTACTAATTATAGGTCTTAAAGGCGCAGCTCCACTTTTTATATCAGTGTAGGTCCTGACCTGGCTGTCTGGAAAAGTGTTTGCCTTATAAAGACTTATATTTTTATTTGTATCATAGTTATAAAGAACAAGCTCAGTTCCTGAAATCTTTAGAATATCAAGAATCTCATCATAGCTCATGTAACTTAAAAAGGGTGGATCCCATACTCCATAGTACTGGAGAGTATAGATACCTTCCTGGTCAGAGGATAGGTAAACCAGTGAGTGATTATCATCGAACCTTATGTGTTCACCAGCCTGGCCTTCTTTTTCAAAATAAGCCTTTAGGCCAGCTGCGGTGTAGTCTTCACCATCTTGTCTAAATCTGATTATCTCCTCTGCTTCTCTAGAACCATAGATGGTCTTAGAGACGAACTCTGCATAGTGGTAACAACCTTCTTTACCTGTTAAAAGGTCTGTTGTAAACTTACTATCAGATCCAAGAGATGACCAGCCATAGCCGTTGGGAGTAAGCTGATAACCTTTTGTATCCTCAATAAAGTGTTCTACTAATTCAAGGACCTTTTGGTAGCTTACCTGTGAAAAGCTCTGGTTCCCTATTTTTTCTAGTACTAGGCTTTTATCAACCTCCTCTGTAGTCATATAGCCATAGGCATAGACAGGGCTAAAGCTACTGAAGGCTAGAAGGACTAGTGCAAGAAACAAAGTCATAGTTATTTTAATTTTCATAAATTCTTCAGAGTCTAGGCATAATCAGGGCTAAGTAAACAACTCAACCAAACTAGAGAGCAGGGCCCTCTTTTTATCTACTTGAATTTAATATATCAGGTGAATCATTCACCGTATTTTCAATGGTTCTAACCATGTCCTAGGGCGACTCCCATAGAACCTCCTTCAATATTTTGAGAGTATAGCACAGTCCTAAAAGCAAGGCAAATTAAAAATACCGGTATTTTTGCCGGAAAAATAACCGATATTTATATATTTGATAAAATAATTTACCTCTAAATTAGTTAGGGCTTTTAAAGTAGTTGACCTTTACACGGTCTCTAATTCAACTTTTAAGTTTAACTCACTCCCCTATATTTAACCTATGGATAAAGAGTCCACTTCTTAGCTTAGGCTCAAACCAGGTTGACTTAGGAGGCAGGACCAGGCCCCTATCAGAAACTTCCATAAGTTCCCAAATCCCTGTTGGATAAAGGCTAAAGGCCAACTCCATATCCTCCCTAACCCTTCTTTCAAGCTCCTGAAGGCCCCTAACTCCCCCCACAAAATCTATCCTAGAAGAGCTTCTAGGATCCTCAATTCCAAGGATAGGTTTAAGTATCTGGTCTTGGAGAATACTTACATCAAGTCTATCAAGAAGATCAGTAGATAATGTGGTTTCTTCTCTTGCTATCAATTCATACCACTGGCCTGGCAAATACATACCAAAATAATATTTTTCCAGGGGTTTGTATGGATATTTAACCTTATTTATTATAAATTTTTCAGATGTTCTCTCTAAAAACTCCTTTTTACTCAGGCCCTTAAGGTCAGCCACCAGCCTATTGTAGGCCATTATATGGACTTCCTCCTCGGAGAAAACAACAGATAGAAAGTAATTAAAGGCTTCTTCCCCTGTATAGTCTGGCTTTAGCCTCCTCATTTCCAGGCCCACATTAACAGCTGCAGCCGCCCTATGATGGCCATCGGCTATATAGAGCTTATCAAGAGAAGCCATAATACTAGTAATAGTAGCTATAGCCTGGCTGTCATCCACCTTCCAAAGGCTGTGGCCCACTCCATCTTCGCTGGTAAAGTCATAAAGGACAGGACTACTAGAAGTAATGGAGGAAAGAGTATCACTTAAAAGATCATTTTTCCTATTTATTAGAAAAATCGGACCAGTATTAGCACCAGTTGCCCTAACATGTCTGGTCCTATCCTCCTCTTTATCCCGCCTAGTATACTCATGCCTTTTAAGCCTGCCCTCTAAATAATCATCAATGGAAGCCAGGCCTACAAGGCCAGTTTGGCTCCTGCCATCCATAACAAGCCTGTAGATATAGTAGGACTTTGTCCTATCTTCAACCAGCTCCTCCCTTTCTATCAGTTCTAAAAGGTTAGCCCTGGCCTTTTCATATACTTTCTCACTATAAATATCAACTTCCTTATCAAGGCAGATCTCTGGCCTGTCCACTCTTAAAAAACTAAGAGGATTAAGCTTAACTATCTTTCTTGCCTCCCAACTGCTATACACATCATAGGGCAGGGCAGAAATCTTTGAAGCCAAGTCTGATCTTGGCCTTAATGCTTTAAAGGGTCTAAACTCCGCCATAACTACCTCCTTTTTCTTACTTCTATTTATCTAGCTTAAATTATGGTTAGGGTGTCAAAAGTAAACTGACTCCCAAATTTAATAATTAGTAGAGCTCATATCTG
>LFRM01081688.1_pt3 | contig 15507 bp, 14 predicted proteins | sample 618341 | NCBI WGS metagenome assembly LFRM01 (sample SAMN03654438, study PRJNA283298) | anaerobic digester metagenome | isolation source: pool of bioreactors CSTR01a, CSTR02a, and CSTR03a thermophilic anaerobic... | place: Denmark: Kgs. Lyngby | collected 2014-05-21 | reverse complement strand
GGGGCTGATGGTTTAACCCTTATTAACGCTCCAAAAGGGACTAAAGTGAATTTAGATAAGAATAATCCCGTAGAACTTTCACGTGGATTTGGAGGAGTAAGTGGTCCTATAATAAAACCTTTGGCCTTGAGCTGTATTTACAGAGTTAAAAAAATCTTTCCTGATGTTTCTATAATTGGGATGGGAGGCGTTGTTAGCAAAGCTGATGTTTTAGAATTTTTAAAAGTTGGGGCGACTTTAGTAGGTATTGGTTATGGAGTTATGATGGATCCACAATTACCAATTAATATTATTGACGATTTGTGAATATTTGTTGTTTCTAATATATAATGCACATTTTATAATTTCTAAAGTGAGTAAAAAGAGCAAATAAACAGGGAGGGAGTTTAGTGAAAAAATTTGTTTTAGGGTTACAACACTTGCTTGCTGCGTTTGGTGCAACTATTTTAGTTCCATTATTGGTGGGTATAGATCCAAAGTTAGCTTTATTTTCTGCAGGGGTTGGTACGCTTATATTTCATATTTGTACTAAGATGAAGGTTCCTGTTTTTCTTGGTTCTAGCTTTGCTTTTGTAGCACCTTTAATCACTGTTTTTACCCAAACAGGAGATTATGCTTATGCTGCTGGGGGTTCTGTTGTTGCGGGAGCTCTTTATTTGGTTTTTGCGATGATTGTTAAGATCGTAGGGGTAGAAAAAATTTCGAAATTATTTCCACCACATATTGTAGGAACAATGATAATAATTATTGGCATGACACTAGCTCCAACTGCAGTAAGTATGGCCTCTGAAAATTGGATAATAGCATTAGTTGCTCTTTCAACTGCTTTATTAATTTCTACATTGACAAAAGGTTTTGTAAGTAATTTATCAGTTATTATTGGAATGTCAGTAGGATACATAGTAGCATCTTTAATGGGTGAGGTTGATTTTTCTATATTAAAAGCAGGATCAGTGTTTGCTGTTCCCGAGTTTGTAATTCCTAAGTTTAGGTTGGATGCAATATTAATAATTGCTCCAGTTGTGTTGGCCACCTTTATGGAACATATTGGAGACATAACTACTAATGGTAGTGTTGTTGGTAAGGATTTTGTCAAAGATCCGGGTTTACACAGGACATTAATTGGAGATGGTTTAGCTACAATGTTTGCAGGTTTAATGGGTTCTGTTCCTAATACTACATATAGTGAAAATACTGGGGTACTTGCCATAACTAAAAATTATGATCCTAGAACATTAAGAATTGCAGCAGTTCTTGCAATAGCATTTTCTTTTTTTAATAAAGCCGGTTTATTTTTACAGACTATTCCACATGCAGTAATTGGAGGTGTGAGTTTTATTCTTTTTGGAATGATAGCCTCAATTGGGGTTAAAACATTAGCTAATTCTAAGGTAAATTTTGATAATCCTAAAGTTTTAATGATTATTGCAGTGATGCTTACTATTGGACTAGGTGGGGTAAAAATAACTATAGGAAATTTTGAAATGGCAGGAGTGGCTTTAAGTTCGTTAGTTGGAATTTCTTTAAATCTAATTCTTCCCGATGAGCTGCTAAAAAAAGCAGATAAAAAAGTCAAGGTTTCAGATAAAAAAGAGTACATAGAAATTAAGTGAAAGGGAGTCTTTCGGCATTTTTTCAAAAGATAAAATTAGCTTCTCATAGAATTAATTTTTGAGTAGTATAATATTGTTGACTTTACAACAGTGGGAGGCTTCTTATGGAAAAGTGGATTAGAATAATTGGGGCGAGAGAACATAATTTAAAAAACATTGATATTCAAATACCTAAGAATACATTTACTGTAATAACTGGTTTATCAGGTTCAGGAAAATCTACTTTAGCGCTAGATACTATATATGCTGAAGGTCAAAGAAGATATTTAGAGTCTGTTTCAACATATGCTAGACAATTCTTAGGAAATTTAAAAAAACCAGACGTTGAATTAATAGAAGGCCTTTCACCCGCAATTGCAATTGAACAAAAATCTGTTAGTCATAATCCAAGATCTACTGTAGGAACCATAACAGAAATATACGATTATATAAGAGTTTTGTTTGCAAGAGTTGGAAAAGCTTTTTGTCCAAAATGTGAAATACCGTTAGAAAGTTCTACAGTAGACGAGATTGTAGATAATATTTATAAAAATTTTAAAGAAGATGCTAGGTTATACATCTTTGCACCAATAGCAAAAGAAAAAAAGGGTGAATTCAGAAAAGAAATAAGTAACATGAAAATTTCTGGTTTTAAAAGGTTAGAAATTGATGGAGAACTGTTTGATCTTGATGAGGTTGATTCATTAACTAAAACAGTTAGACATACTATAAATCTTTTAGTGGATAGAATAAAGTTGCGAAAGGATAACTTTGAGAGGATATATGAAGCTGTTGAAATTGCATTAAAAGAAGGAGAAGGATTTGTAGAAATTAGAGAAGTGGATAAAGATGAAAAAGTTCTTTCAATTCAAATGTTCTCCGAAAATTTGGCGTGTCCTAAATGTGGATACAGTTTTCCTGAAATAAATCCAAAACTCTTTTCATTTAATAGCCCATATGGTGCATGTCCAGAATGTCATGGATTAGGTTTTAAATTAGAAGTAGAGCCCGACTATATATTTGATATGAATAAATCTCTAGAAGATGGAGCAGCTATGAATATGGGCAAAGATACTTTTATGGTAAATATGATGAAGGAAGTTGTGAGAAGTTATGGAGAAGATCCTTCAAAAAAGTTAAAGGATATGCCACAGAAGATTATAAATGCACTATTATATGGTACAAATAGAGAAATAGATTTCTCATTTTCAAAAAGTAATGGAGAATCATATGAGTTTACAAGGGAATTTGAAGGTATGGTTAATTGGTACGAAAGAAGGTATAGAGAAACAGATTCAAAAGAAATCAAAGATTGGATAGAAAATAATTTTATGATTCAAAAAACATGTCAAACTTGTAAAGGTAAAAGACTAAGAGAAGAAGCGTTAAGCGTTAAACTTAATGGTTACAATATTTATGACATTACTGAAATACCAATAGGAGAATTAAAAGTATTCTTTGAAACTTTGCATTTAAGTGAATTTGAAATGGAAATTGTTAGAGAATTACTTCGTGAAATTAAAAGAAGATTGACTTTCTTGGTTGATGTAGGACTAGATTATTTGACACTTGGTAGAAATGCTACTACTCTATCAGGTGGAGAGTCTCAAAGAGTAAGGCTTGCTACCCAAATAGGCTCAGGTTTAACTGGTGTAACCTATGTACTAGATGAACCAACTATTGGACTTCATCAAAGAGATAATGATAAATTAATAGATACTTTAGAAAAGCTTAGGGATCTAGACAATACAGTAATAGTAGTAGAGCATGATGAAAATGTTATAAGATCTTCAGATTATATAATAGATTTAGGGCCTGGCGCAGGCGCCAATGGTGGCAGAGTAATTTATCAGGGACCTACCAATAAGTTAATTGAAAACCCGGGCAATTCTTTAACTGGAAAATATTTGGCAGGGCAAAAGACAATAGAGATATTAGAAAAAAAGAGGGTAGAAAAGAATCAATCTTTGAAAATTATAGGTGCATCCCATAACAATTTGAAAAATATAGATGTGGAGATACCTTTGGGTAAATTTGTTGTAGTAACTGGAGTTTCTGGTTCTGGTAAATCTTCATTGATTATGGATACATTATATCCTGCTCTTCAGAAAGAATTGTACAATTCTAAAACTAGACCTGGTAAATATCAAAAAATTGAAGGGTTGGAATATATAGATAGCGTAATTTCAATAGATCAGAGCCCAATTGGTAGAACACCTCGAAGTAATCCTGCTACATATACAGGTGTTTTTGATTTTATTAGAGAAGTTTTTGCCCAGACTCCTGAAGCAAAAATAAGGGGATACGACAAAGGAAGATTTAGTTTTAATGTTAAAGGTGGAAGATGTGAAGCATGTAAGGGGCATGGGGTCTTAAAAATTGAGATGCAATTTTTACCAGATGTTTATGTTACATGTGATGTATGTAAAGGTAAAAGGTACAACAAAGAAACTTTGAAGGTTACGTATAAAGGTAAAAATATTTCTGATGTTTTGGATATGACAGTGGATGAAGCTTTGGACTTTTTTAGGAATTTACCTGCGATAAATAACATATTGCAGTTATTGCAGGATGTAGGATTGGGGTATATTAGATTGGGCCAACCTGCGACGACTTTATCAGGTGGAGAAGCCCAACGAATAAAGTTAACTTCTGAATTAAGAAAAAAAGCAACGGGAAATACGATTTATATTCTTGATGAACCTACAACGGGATTGCATTTTGAGGATATTAAAAAGCTGCTTAAAGTTCTCAATTTATTAGTTGAAAAAGGTAATACAGTTATTGTGATTGAGCATGAGTTAGATATTATAAAGAATGCTGATTACATAATAGATTTAGGTCCTGATGGTGGAGAAAATGGCGGTAGGGTTGTTGCTATTGGAACTCCTGAAGATATAGTAGAAAGCGGAACATATACAGGCTATTATCTAAGCAAAGTATTGGAGAAAAACGTTAATAAAGTTGTTAATAAATAAAATAAAGCTCCTTTTAAGGAGCTTTATTTTATTCCATTTGTTCTATGTACCTATCAATTTTTTTAAGTTCTTTTCTAATCGAAAAGATAATGATCAACATCAATGTTAAAACGGTTCCTAAAATAATCACAGAGGATAAAAACATTCCCATTTTTTCGAAAATCCACATTAGACCTTCTGTTAATATAACGTCGTATAAAAGAAGTAAACCAAAAATAGCTATTGCATACCCCATGGTTATACTTTCAATTATTAAAATTTCTTTACCTTTAAATACTTTGTTACTTTGAGATACATCTCTGTTTGGATCTGAAAGAAAAAATCTAGCACCGATTAGTGACGAATAATAAAGTAAAATCAATGTTGGAATAATAAGGAACAATTCAAAAAAGTTAGTTTCAAAAACGAAAAAATAAACGAGAGAGATAGCCAAAAATTCTATGACAAAAAGGCTGGAAGAAAGCAAAACTTTTGAGTTAACCATGGTTTTTGTGGAGTAAGGAAATAATTTAGGAACTGGCCATATTTTTATTTCTTCTGCGAGCATCATAGATGTAATCAAAGCTGTATAGTTTGCTGCAATAAGCATGAACAACATTGCAATGTAAGTCAGTTTATTAATGCCTGAAAAAGAAAAAATGATCGGAAATATCAATGGATAAAGTATCATAAATATTAACTGAGAATTTCTAAATAGCAATTTTATTTCTTTTTTGAGTAAGGGTTGTCGACTTCCTTTAAATTTTTCTACTTTATTAACTTTAGATTTCTTTCGTGCAGTTGAAAAATCTAAATTAGTTGAGTATCTATATATAAGATAAAAGATTACAGCTGAAATTACATAAATGAAAATCAATGAATAAATATTTCCATCTGAGGCCAACATGAATTGAGTGTGAGGCCAGATAGGAGACATAAAAATTTTGACACTGTTGCCAAACATTTCTAAAATATCTTCCGGATTGGAGCCCATTTTTTGTGGTAAGATTTGCGGAACTAGCACAATAAGAATTATTGCAACGAAATACATCAATTGACCTAAACGTTTTGCAGAGGTTTTCCCAATGAAAAATGACATGACTAATCCTATTAACAATGAAATGGATAACAAAAATAATAAAAAACCAATTGCTGACAAGATAGCGAAAAACAAATTTGAACCTTGTATGACAAGATATAAGATAATTATTGAAAAAACTGCTGAACCTGCCATTCCTGACATAATCAAGCTGTCTATTGCTGCAGAAAAAAAGATAGTTGATCTTCTTATTGGCATAGATAAAAGCAAGGGATTCATATCATTGTCATACAAAGACGTAATAATTAGCGGAGAGAATTGTAGTATGAAAAGCGCCGAAGACATTAGAAAAGCTGGCGCTAATAAAAGATCAAGCAATGTATAATTATAGGCCATTCCAAGTTGAGATAAAGGAATGTTAAGGTTCACACTTTTTAATGTGTAAATCAATGTTGGTACAAAAGCAGCAATAAAAATCAATGGTACGAGTAAATATCCTATCAATATTGAAATTACACTTGGTCTAACAATTTGGCCTTTTCGATTTTTTGTAGGTCGGGCTTTATTTTTATATGATAATTTCAAAAGCAAAATTAAATCTTTCATTTTTAGTTATACCCCCTATTATGAAACAAGATTTTTAGCGCTTTTTTTGTTTTTCTGAAGTTTGCCAACCAGTAATCTATCGCTGTTAAATATTAATATTGTAATTATTATCATTATTGCAGCAAAGATACTAGAATAAATAATACCAGATATGACAAGAGCGTATTCTTTTAACATCAAAGATTTCATAGCCATCATCGGATGCGAGAAAGGAATAATAAAAATGAAAATTTTGATAAAAGTAGGCATCGTTGAAAAATCCATAAACATTGTCATAAGCATAGAAAAGACTGCCAATACAGTTACTGGAAAGAGCAAAGATTGGGCACTCTTGTAATCTTTGGCAAAAGAACCTAACGCCAAACATAGTGATAATCCTGCTAAAAGTGACATGAAAACAGAGAGTCCCATAAGTGTGTAATCATAGATATTAAGGGTTAAATTATATGCTTGTAAATCTACCACACCGGAAAAAGAAAAAGACTTCATGTAATAAGTCATTCCAACCATGTAAATAGCTGCAAGAATTAGTCCACTTATTGTACTTGCAATTATTTTACTTAAGATTATATAATTTCTCTTTACGGGTAGAGTTAACAAAGTTTCTAAGGTTTTGTTTTCTTTTTCTAATCCCATTGAAGAAATAATAGATGATCCTGACATCATAATAATCATCATAATTAGTGTTGGTATGAGATAAGACTGTGTGCTAAAAGTATTGATGAGTTCATTAGGAGATAGTCCTCTAAATTCTTTTTCTTTCAAGAACGTAGTTTGGGATGTTGTTAAAGGATTTAAGATTAAATTAGGATCTAAATCTAGTTCTTGTGTAATTATGATCTTAGATATTTCTTTTTCAACAGCATTTAAAACATANNTGAGTTTACCCTGTTCGTTGTTATAAATGGAGTCAGAGAAATCAGAAGGAATTTCAATCAAGGCAATTCCCTTTTCAGCAATTACCTCTTGTAAACCAGCACTTTTGTCAGAACCATTGTAAATAATATCAGAAGTTTCCTGTAAAATTTGTGTTGAGATTATACCAAATATACCATTGTCATTATTAATTAAGCCAATAGCCGGTTTAACTTCAAGCTTTTCTTCTATATTTCCAACACTTTGACCGATCATAGCAAAAACGAATGACATAGCAGCTATTGAAATAATTGAACCGATCGTCAAAACTTCTTTTAATTCTTTCTTAAACATGTTAAAAAACATTATTTAATCACCTCGATAAACACATCTTCAATATTTGGGGCTTGGTATTTTTCTTTTAATTCTTTTGGAGTTCCAATTTCAACGATTTTTCCTGAGTTTATTAGAGCAATTCTGTCACACATATATTCTACTTCTAACATATTGTGCGAAGATAGTAAAACAGCTTTTCCGTTATTAACGCTTTCTTTAATTATTTTTCTGACTTCACGTGCATTAATAACATCTAACCCTGAAGAAGGTTCATCTAAAATTGCTAATTTAGGTTCTGTCATCATAGCTCTAGCGATTAATAGTTTTCTCATCATTCCTTTGCTATAGGTATCAATTTTTGCATTTATTCTTTCATTAAGATTTGCAATTTCAATACCTTTATCTGTCATCTTTTTTAAACTATTTTTGTCTTTGGTGAAAAATTTAGCAACAAACTCCAAATATTCTTTTCCAGTTAAATTTCTATAGGCACCTGCATCCTCCGGTAAATAACTAATAATTTTTCTTACATGAGATCCTTCTTTTTTTACGTCATAACCATAAACTTTTATATATCCCGAGGTGATTTGAATTAAAGTTGAGATTGTTCTTAATGTTGTAGTTTTTCCTGCACCATTGGGGCCTATCAATCCAAAAATTTCACCTTGACGCACTTCAAAAGAGATATTTTTTATTGCCTCAAAATCCCCGTATTTTTTTACCAAATTAGACACTTCTAAAGCTATCATTAGTTTCCCCCTTATTTATTTTCCTTTTTATGGATGTAATCTAAGAAAAACTAAATTATTATTGTTTATAAATCTTTGATGATATCCATTATTTCTTCCCCACCGGTTAGTTCTAAGAATATATCCTCCAAACTTGTACTTCCAGTTTTTGAAAGGGTTCGAAGTTCTTCAAGAGTTCCTTCTGCGATTATTCTACCATGATCAATTATTCCTATTCTGTCACACATTTTTTCTGCAATCTCTAGAATATGAGTGGTTAAAAATATGCAACAACCTTCTTCTTTGTATTTATGAAGAATTTCTTTAAGTATTTTTGTAGCCTTTGCGTCTAAACCTACAGTTGGTTCATCTAAAAATATTACTTTTGGTTTCCTCATCAAAACAGATGCAACCATTAATTTCTGTTTCATACCGTGTGAGTAGTCTCCGATAAAATTGTTGATATAGTCTATGTTGAAAGCTTCACAAATTTCTTCAAATCTATTGTAAGCTTCTTTGGGATCTAGTTTATATACGTTTATAATAAATTCAATGAATTCACTACCCTTAAGGTTCTCATACATCTTAGGTTCATCAGGAACGACACCTATGTTTCTTTTTATTTCTAACTCATAATCTTTATAGCTTTTTTCCATTATTAAAACTTCACCAGATGTAGGTTTTAAAGTTCCTGTTAGCATACGAATAGTAGTAGTTTTTCCTGCACCGTTTGGTCCAAGGAATCCATATATCTCACCAGGTTTTATTAGCAAATTGATTGAATCGACGGCAGTAAAATCTTTAAATCTTTTTGTAAGATTAATTGCTTTTATCAATTAAAAGCCCCCTTAAGAATTATTTGACTTTCCAAGAAACGTTAAAACTTCCTTATATTCAATATTTATTATTTGTTCATTCTTAACCTTAACCGTTCCGTTTTTTTGTCCAGAGAACAAGTGAAAATGATAAGAGATCCGATATGGCATCTTATTTCCTATCATACCTATACTAATACTACTTTTGTCGCATCCTGTTAACATAAAAGATGCAATGAAAATGACAGTTAATAATATTAATAAAAGAACTTTTTGATTTTTCAGAGTTATTCTCCTTAAAAGTTAATTGTTTCACTAAAATAATTTCGGTCTATTATACTACGTAATAATACTAAAAATGATTAATTAATTTAAACTATATATTAAGTTAACCAAAAATTAACCTATTCGTTCTAATACAATTATAGACATTATTTTACCTGGTTAAGTATTTTAAATTATTTCAACAAAATGCGTTAAAGAGCATTTAGATATTAATTTTTTCTATATATTCTTTGATTATATTCTTTGATACCTCAAATTTTTCGTTTTCTTCTTCGTTCAACGAAATATTAACAATTCTTTCTATTCCATCTTTATTAATTATAGCTGGATATCCAATATATACATTGTCTACTAATACTGATGGAGTGAATACTCTTCCTTCATTTTTTATTATAGCTTCTGCAAGTGCAGCGGTAGCAGAAGCTATACCATAATTGGTCGCTCCCTTTTTTTCTATTATCTTATAGGCTGAATTTTTAACCTCTTCAAAAATTTCTTCTAACTGCAAATTACATTTTTGTTCAAAAGGACAATCTTCACAGAAATTTGTTATAGGAACTCCTCCAATCATAGCAGAACTCCATACTGCTAATTCAGAATCACCGTGTTCACCTATTATGTAGGCATGGATACTCATAGGTGAAATTCCACAATTGTAACCAATCAATGCTCTAAGTCTTGCTGTATCTAATATAGTACCAGTTCCAATTACTCTGTTAGATTCAAAGCCCGTTGTTTTCCAAGCAACATAACTCATAACATCAACAGGGTTAGTAATATTTATAACGATACTATTTGGAGCATATTTTTTAATATTTTGAGATATTTCTTGGATTATTTTAGCATTCTTTAAAACTAAATCTAGTCTTGTTTCACCTGGTTTTTGAGCCGCACCAGCAGTTATTATTATTATGTTACTGCCTGTTATATCTTCATAGTCTCCAGCTCTTATTACAGTACGTTTATGAAAGCTTGAGGCGTGTAGAAGATCTAAAGCCTCCCCTTCAGCTAGATTTTTATTCATATCAATTAGTACTAATTCTTCAACCAATGCCTTATTAACAATAGCAAATGCGGTGCTTGAACCTACTCTTCCTATTCCGATTATACTAATTTTCATATGATTTCCTCCTATCATAATTAGACACATATAATACGATAAAGTGTGAACCTAAAGAGAATAAATCCGACAAAAACAATCATATATATTATAAAAAAAACAGGTTAAAAGGATACTGTCATTAAATTAAATATTATTATTATTCGATTTTTAACCATTTTAATGTTTCTTGTGCAACTTTTTCTCTTTCACTATCGTTAACAACAACATGGCCACTATTTTCGAGAATTAAGAAAGTTTTCTTCGATTTTATATTATTTTCAATGAGATCTTTGACGTAAAAAGGTACTGCNNTCTGCAGCCTTTGAAGGCCAATCATAATTCCAATACTGCTGAGCAAGATAATTTAATCTTTCATCCTCAAAAACAGGAGGATTATTTTTTGGGACTTTCTTAATGAAATATTTAAAGAAAGGTGTCAATTTGATTCTCCAATCGGTAGCAATAAAAGCAGGTGCAGCTAAAACAATCTTTTCAGGTTCAAATTTTTCTGCAATAAGGGCTGTCAAAACTCCACCCATTGATAATCCTATAACATACACTTTTTCATAGTAAGATTTTAAATTTAAGTAGGACTCTAATGATTTTCTTAGCCAATCATGCCAATTAGAATTTAAAAAATCTTGTGAATTAGTTCCGTGTCCTGGAAGTCGAGGAATGTATACGGTAAATCCACCTTTATTAAGCTCCTTCCCCAAATAATACATATCATGTGGAGAGCCAGTATAACCATGCAATAATAAAACAGCTTCATTTCGATCGCCTTTAATATATAGTTCTTTTGAGATAGGTGAAACATACGTATTTTCTGGTATTTTATCAAAAAAATACAATTGTCATCCCCCTCTTTTAAAATATATTATATTAAAAAGTTCTGCCTTTATATAATTTCCGAAAAAATAACATTGGAATCGGGAATGTATTGTTTAAATAGATTTTTCATTTCATTATAATCATATTCGATAATTATTTTGTTAATTTGTTTTATTAGTGTTTCTAAATCTTCTTCAAGTAAAATGTCATTATTAGATTTTGCAATAAAAATTCGTTCATTTTTTGTTTTTTCAAAATCCTCGTCTTTTGAAAATAGTTCTTCATAAAGTTTTTCTCCTGGTCTAACACCTGTATACACTATCTTAATATCTTGATCGGGGATATAACCAGATAGTTTTATCAGGTCTCTTGCTAGATGATCTATATTTATTGGTTCTCCCATGTCTAAAACATAAATCTCTGCGTTTTGTGCAAACTGCCCACATTGAAGTACTAAAGATACAGCCTCAGGGATAGTCATAAAGTAACGTTTCATTTTTGGATGTGTGACAGTAACAGGTCCACCTTTTTTTATTTGTTCCTTAAATATAGGAATCACACTTCCTCTACTTCCAAGAACATTTCCAAATCTAACTATACCATAATTAGTTTTAGAAGAGTTTGAAATAGATTTTATGATTTTTTCAGCAAGCCTTTTAGATGCCCCCATTATTGAAGTAGGTTTTATGGCTTTGTCTGTAGATATAAAAACGAATCTTTCAACTCCATATTCTCTTGCAACTTTAGCAACATAATATGTTCCTAAGGAGTTAACTTTTAATGCTTCTGTAGGATTTTTTTGCATTAAAGGTACATGCTTATGTGCAGCAGCATGAAATACCACATCAAATTTGTATTTAGAAAAGAGATGTCTAATTCTGTTTTCATCTGAGACATCTGCAATAATTTCTTCAATATTCGAATCTGGAAACTTTTCTTGTAATTCATTTTTTATATCAAAAATACTGTTTTCTCCTTTTCCAAGTAAAAAAAGTGTTTTAGGATTCATAGGAAGGACCTGTCTACATATCTCTGAGCCAATACTTCCTCCAGCACCAGTTACAAGTATGTTTTTATCTTTAATATAATTTTTGATTTCTTTGAGATTTACCTTTATTTCTTTTCTACCTAAAAGGTCTGAGATATCAACATCTCTTAAAAATCCTAAAGAAAGTTTATTATCTAGTATTTCTAATATTCCAGGTAGGGTTTTTAATCTAACTTTTGTTGTGTCTATATAGTTTATAATTCTTTTAATTTGTGAAGAGGTTGCACTGGGAATAGCAATTATTACCTCGTTTACATTAAGTTTTTCAACAAATCTCATGACTTCGGATGTTGTTCCCAAAACCGGATATCCTCTAATAATTCTTCCTATTTTTTCAGGATCATCATCTAAAAAGCCAACGACTTTGCCTTCTTCTGGATGTCTTTCAAATTCGTCTAATAGTTCTGTACCAGCATCTCCAGCACCTATTATTATAATTCTTTTAGTTCCATATGTTTGTTTTTTATCTTTTTTAGAGTATTTTGAAAACCAGTAAATACGACTTATTGAAACTAGAACTACTCCAACTAACGAAGCTGTTGCAGCTACACTAAAAGGTAGTATAAAAAAACTTGTTACATATCTTCTTAAAGCTTCAAAAAGAAATATGTTTATGAGAAAGCCTATAAGTGTGCTCTTAAAAATAGGTTTTAATTCATTTAATGTAGCAAATCGCCAAATATATTGATAAATTCCTCCAAAATAAAATGCTCCTACCATAATTAATGGAAAGAGTATTACAGGAGATAAATATTTTATCATTTCAGAAAAATCAAATTGAAAACGTATGAACATTGCTATTATGTATGAAACAAAAAATAAAAGATAATCAATGATAATTAGTTTGAAAGATCTTTTAGATAGATGCTTCATCCTTAATCTCCTCTAAACTATCTGAAATAATTTTATGAACATAAGTTTGTTGTTCAAATGTAATGTTGCTAAAGAAAGGTATAGCAACGGTTAGTGAAGACACTAATTCTGTTATTGGGAAATCACCCTCATCATATCCAAATAACTTTTTATAAAATGGTTGAAGATGTAAAGGATAAAAATAATTCTTTGATTGGACTCCTTTATTATTTAATTTTTTAAGTAAATTATTTAAAATAGCACGTAATTGCTTTATCAAATTGTGCCATTCTTTTTGATTTTTTTCTCCTTCAATTCTTATAGGGATATCGAAGTCTTGAACCCATTTCGGGATATTCAAAAATTGTGAAAGCCATTCTAAGTTTAATCTTAAAACAAATACGAACCAACTTTCTTGAGTAACTTCTTGAGGGATATAAGGAAGTACTACCCTACCGTCGTTTTTAAACAACTCAAAATAGTTATCAGCTTTCTGTTTTCTTTTTTTACTTATTTCGTTAATTCTTTTCATTTGAGCATAACCTAAAGCAGCGGACATCTCATCCATTCTATAATTGTATCCTAAACGTTCGCTTATTAACCATTCACCATTTTTCCCTCTTCCTTGGTTTGACATTGATTTACATAAATCATATATTTCTTCATGATCTGTGACAATAATGCCTCCTTCACCGGTTGTTATTTGTTTATTAGGGTAAAAAGCAAATGCCCCAGCATCTCCGAAGGTCCCTAATTTCTGATTTTTATATTCTCCACCAAGAGCTTCGCAAGAGTCTTCAATTATTTTAATTTCATTCGGTAATATTTCATAAATATTATCCCACTCAAGAGGAATTCCGAATATATCGACTCCCATGAAATAAGAAACATCCCCTTGGTATTCTACTTCAACAAAATGTTTTAGGTTTGCTGTAGACATATTATAAGTTTTATGATCAATATCTATAAAAACGGGTTTACCATTTTCAAAAAGTGAGACGTTAGCAGAAGAAATAAAAGTAAACGGGGTTACAATCATTTTATCTCCGCTCTTAAAGCCTAAAGATCTCAAAATTAAATGTAGCGCAGAAGTTCCACTATTCACTGCAACCGAATAAGTACTATTAACATAATCCTTTACAATTGTCTCAAATTTATCCAGGTAAGGTCCTAAAGCTAATCTGCCAGAATTTAAAACGTCTAAGACACAATTAATTTCTAGATCTGTTATATCAGTTCCAGATAGAGGAACAAACAAGTAAAAAAGCCTCCTTCAATTGAATTTATACACTGTCTTCAAAAATTCTAAAATTTGAAATTTATCATTCCAACTTTTAAAATAGTTCAACTTACATAATCTTGCTTCGCTTTGTAACCCTTATACAATAAAATCACAGAAAAAATATTTAAATAAATTCCATTAATTTATTAAATTCTTCTTTAGTGATATATCCTTCTTCAAGTAGTTTATTAAGTATTTGTTTTGATATTTCTTTGTTTTTAATAATAGTCACATCTGCAAAAATAGTGCTATATTTTTCTTTATCATCCATTCCTTTAATTTTTTTAATTAGTTCGTTGTATATTTCATCGAGATTTTCTTCTTTTCGCTCTTTTAAGGCTTTAGTTTTAGCAGGTTCTAAGGTTTTCTCTTTAACTTTTATATCTTGGATTGGCTCGATATCAGTTTTTTTTAAATCTCCTGATGAAACAGGGATAGCAAATTTACCTGTTGCTGTACCGTCTTCTATATAATGCATAGTGGTTTCTCTGATCAGAAAAAAGAGCAAAAGCCATTCATATATATCCAAGGTTATAATTCTAAGAAGCATTGCAGTATTTCCATTTCTTAATTTAATAAAACGATTTTTAACAATATTATGAGAGATTTCAGATTCTTGAAGTTGCCATTGGTCCTTAACGATTCTGTTTATCATTGTGGCATAAGATACCCAACTTAAAATAAAGAAACCAAAGAAAACGTAAAAATACCAGTTAGGGATGGAAATGCTTTGCCATTCTTCAAAAGGTATATTAATTAATTTTTTAGCTAAAAATGAATAGAAAAGTGACATAACGATAATTGATATAATGTACATTGCAAACCAAAAATTTGCTACTTCTTCTTTTATATCAGGGAATTGCCAGTTATTAGCTTCATATACTTGTTTCATTATTTTGATGTGAGTATTTCTATTTCTTATTAAAGCAAAATATGTAAAAAATAAAATAGCTACTCCAAAAAATTGCAAAAACGGAATGTATTGAAAAATAAATCCTAAAAAAAGCAAAAGGGGTCTGATTATTATCATTTTTTTCCTCCTCGATTTTGTGTTTTTTTATATACAGTAGCAATCAACTTTACTATCTCAAAAGATACTATATTCAACAAACAAACCACTGAATACCTTCCCATTATAATCTTTGCTAATACTTAATTTCTTTTTTTAGTACTCGTAGC
>LFRM01289692.1_pt1 | contig 15511 bp, 10 predicted proteins | sample 618341 | NCBI WGS metagenome assembly LFRM01 (sample SAMN03654438, study PRJNA283298) | anaerobic digester metagenome | isolation source: pool of bioreactors CSTR01a, CSTR02a, and CSTR03a thermophilic anaerobic... | place: Denmark: Kgs. Lyngby | collected 2014-05-21 | reverse complement strand
CCAAGAAGCTCCCACTTCAAGCGTTAAAACCGTTAGGTTGAGCTAAGTGGTGAGTAGTTCACGAAGAAGATAGAAATAATCTCTGAGCTAGCTTATAATGTAGTAATGTAATAAATTATTTTAAAGGATGGACTATATGCCTGATATAAAAGAAGTAACACTAGCAAACGGGATGCGTTTGATTACCATAAAAAAAGATAGTCAAATCATGGCGCTTAACCTGGGTTTTAGAGTAGGAGCCATGAAGGATCCTCCAGGCAAAAAGGGTCTTTCGCACTTTTTAGAACATATGCTTTTTACTGGAACAAAAAATAGAAGTCACGATGTCATCAATGAGGATTTTGAATTTTTAGGTGGTGATGTGAATGCATTCACAGACCTCACTCAACTGGTTATCACTGCCTCGGCCTTATCAGGGGAGATAGATCGAGCTGTGGAACTAATATCTGATTTGGTTATAAACAGCCAGTTTTCACAAACGGAAATGGAGAGAGAAGGCCATGTTATTTTGAGTGAATACAAGGAAGGCTTAGAGGACTTAGAGACCGTTGCTTATGACTTACTCTATGCCAAAGGTTGGCCCCAAGACCCTTTGCGGTTTGATGTGATTGGCGATGAGGCAACAATTCAAGCCATCACATTACAAGACCTTGAAGCTCACCGAGAACGATATTTAACGCCAGCTAATGCTGTATTGACCATGGCATCAAATTGGAGCCACGAAGCGATGATAGCTTTGGCCAAGAAATATTTTAATGAATGGGAAGGTGAGGCACCGACAAGTCCCCCATTTAAACACCTGACCAATAAGCCAGGTCAATGGGAGACTGTGACAGACTCCTCAGAAATGGCTACGGTAACCGTTTTATATCATTTTCCAGATTTAGATCCAGCCCTAGAGCCAGCCCTTAAGGTACTGAATCGCCGCTTGGGAGATTCCGACAACTCCCTCTTATTCCAGGAAATTCGATTAAAACGTGGATTATCCTACGATATATATTCTAGTTTGGATTTAACGCCACAAGTTCGAATGCTTGAAATTTACTGTGCCACGGAGGCAGAGAATATTTTAGAAGTCTTAGATGTGATCCAAGAAATTATCCGAGATGTTTCAAGCGGAAAGCTAGCTTTAAGAGAAAAGGATTTAGAACTATCCCATAAAATGCACCGCACTCATTCAGCCGCTTTATTAGATGACACCCAGGCCTTAAGTGGATATATTTTAGCCAATGCTTTGGATCGCTTACCACTTCTTTATTATGAGAAAGAACTAACTGATATGTCCCGACTTGAAGTGTCAGACCTAAGACAGGCTGCTCAAGTGATTTTTAAAAAACCAACCATTTCAATGGTAATTCCTAGTGAGGATGAAGAATAAACCGTTAAACCACTCAGTTTAATTTGCTAATAAAGTAAAACTAATACTAGGAATTTTAGAAATTAAAAATTTTAAACTGACTGTATTATAATAGGGGTATTGTTTTACCAATAAAAAGAAACATGTGAAACATTAAAAGAACAATAAAGCAAAAATCTTTTATAGAATCAGCAAGGGTATAGCTAGCTATGAATAACTGACAAGGAATAACTGTCAAGGAATCAGCTCAGAAGCTAAAATCTATTGCTATGAAATTTAAAAACATGTTAAACAACAAATAAAAAAATGAAGCATAAGAAGAATCATTGGAAAATAAATAATAATACAATTGGAAATTCAATTGATTGATAAAATTAGAATTGAAGCTGTGAAGTATAAGACTTGAAAGGAGTGACTGAATGATCATACAGGCAGTAGAAGTCGTTCCAAGAAAGAAAGGGTACCTTCGAATTACCGCCCAATGGGAAGATGAAGAAAAAAACTTGCCTCCGGAGGTGTGGAGCGATTTAGTTGATGATCCAGATTTCCCAGAGTTTTTCGTGTCCGATGAGGTGGTTTATCGTCGGAATATTAGAAAAGGTTTGGTTATTTCGCTGAAAGAGATGACCCAATTAATTTACGAAGATGATTTAGTGAAAGCCAGAGATTATGGATTGTTTTTATTAAATTACAAGATGCGAACTGAAAAAGAAATTGAGGATAAACTAAAAGAAAAAAACTTTTCCGATGAAGTGATTCAAAAAACGGTGGAGCGCTTAATCGATTATGGCTTTATCGATGATGAAAAATATGCTGAGCTTTATTTAAAACAGCGGATTGCTCAGCGTGGAGCACGGACAATAGAGCATGAGCTTGCTAAAAAAGGTGTGAGTCGAGAGATCGCCAATGAACTATTGGATGAATTGGGTGACGAAGAAGAGTCAGCTGCCTTAGAGGCCTGTAAAAAAAAGGTTCGAAATCTAAGAGGGCGTGGCTTAGAAGAAGGAAGGGTAAAAGAAAAAACCTATCGCTTTCTTCTGTCTAGGGGGTATGATTACAACTTAATTAAAAAGGTGTATAATCTAACTTTGGAAGAGTTAGATTATGAAGAAGAAGTGTGATTTAAATTATTAAAGTCAATAAAAAGCAGGTTATTGTTTAAAACTTTGTCACGTAAATTCAAAAATTACTTATTTCCTAAATACAGATAAGAGCACTAAATCTGCTGATCACGGTACAACAAACTGCATCGGCTAGCGGATTCCATTGAATTTGTCTGCATAAATGTATGCAATTTTAAGAGGGGATGTAAATGTCATTAAAGTATAGTATTGGATTGGATGTTGGTTCAACGACTGTAAAAATTCTTGTGTTAAATGATGCACAAGAAATAATCCATTCTACCTACAGGCGCCATTTTTCAGATGTGAGAAGCAGCGTCCAGGAAATTGTGGAAGAATTATATGAGCTTTTAGGAGATGTTCCGGTCACTTTAAATGTTACTGGATCTGGAGGAATGGGAGTTGCCAAAATATTAGGAATTCCTTTTGCTCAAGAAGTTATTGCTTGTACTCGTGCTGTAGAAACTTATATACCACAAACCGACGTTGCGATTGAACTGGGCGGAGAAGACGCCAAAATCACCTTTTTTGGACAAGCAATGGATCAGCGAATGAATGGAACTTGTGCCGGTGGTACAGGAGCTTTTATTGATCAAATGGCCAGTCTTTTAAAGACAGATGCCCACGGATTAAATGAGCTTGCTAAAAACTACACCACAATTTACCCAATTGCAGCCCGTTGTGGTGTGTTTGCTAAAACCGATGTTCAACCTTTAATCAATGAAGGGGCAAAAGCTGAAGATATTGCAGCTTCTGTTTTTCAAGCCGTGGTGAACCAAACCATATCAGGCTTAGCTTGTGGTCGCCCCATTCGCGGGAACATCGCATTTCTTGGCGGTCCGCTCTTCTTTTTATCTGAACTGCGTGAGCGGTTTGTTGAAACCCTAAAACTAGAAGGGGACGCCATTATTGCGCCCTCAAATTCCAACCTCTTCGTCGCTTTGGGAGCAGCTCTTTTGTCTGAGAGTTCAGAGACGACCCCATTTTATACCATTGTGGAGCGACTGCGTAAAAAGCGGGAAATTACCATTAGTGAAGTGGCGCGTTTAAAACCACTGTTTGAAACAGAGGCGGACTTAAAAGAATTCCAGGAACGCCACGCTAGAGAAAAAGTGGAGCGAGTTGATATTTCCACAGTAAAAGGACCTTTGTATCTAGGAATTGATGCTGGTTCAACTACATCAAAAGTTGCCTTAGTGGATGAGGACCGAAACCTCGTGTATTCCTTCTATGGTTCCAATGAAGGAAAACCCTTGGACAAAGTGGTGGAAGAAATTAAAAAAGTTTATAGCATACTCCATGACCAAGTTTGGATCGCTAATTCTTGCGTGACAGGTTATGGTGAACTATTAATTAAAGAAGCCTTAGGCGTTGATATTGGTGAAATTGAAACCATTGCCCACTATAAAGCCTCGGATCACTTCCTGCATGGCGTAGATTTTATTTTAGATATTGGTGGACAGGACATGAAATGTCTGCGCATTAAAAATGGAGTAATTGACTCCATTCTCTTAAACGAGGCCTGCTCATCGGGTTGTGGTTCTTTTATTGAAACCTTTGCTAAAGGCCTTAACACAACACCCCAAGGCTTTGCCAAAGAAGCTTTGACCAGTCGGGCACCGGTGGATCTTGGAACTCGCTGTACTGTATTTATGAATTCAAGAGTCAAGCAAGCTCAAAAAGAAGGCGCGAGTGTTGGAGATATTTCAGCCGGTTTATCCTATTCTGTTATTAAAAACGCCTTATATAAGGTGATAAAAATTCGAGACCCCAAAGAAATGGGGGAAAAGATTATTGTTCAAGGCGGAACTTTCCACAATGATGCCGTTCTTAGAGCTTTTGAATTGGTGTCAGGTGTGGAGGCAGTTCGTCCGGATATTGCTGGTTTAATGGGAGCCTATGGAGCCGCTTTAATCGCCCAAGAGCGTTTTGAAGAAGGTTATGTGTCCACCTTGCGTTCCAGTGAAGAAATCAATGATTTCACCTATGAAACTACTATGCGCCGATGCGGCTTATGTGCAAACAACTGCCAGCTCACCATCAATCAGTTCCCAGGGGATAAACAATTTATTTCTGGGAATCGTTGTGAGCGGCCGTTAGGAAATTTGGAACGTTCGACTATTCCAAATGCCTTTGCCTATAAGTTTGATCGAACCTTTAAGCACTACAAATCCCTTAAAAAAGAGGAAGCTAGTCGTGGCGTGGTTGGAATTCCAAGAGTTTTAAACCTCTTTGAAAACTATCCCTTCTGGCACCAAGCCCTCACGCATTTGGGCTTCTCTGTTCTGCTTTCCCCTCAGTCCTCAAAGGGACTTTATGAAATGGGCATTGAAACCATTCCTTCAGAATCCGTTTGTTATCCAGGGAAATTAGTTCATGGTCATATTGAGTGGCTCATCCGAAAAAATCCGGATTTGATTTTCTACCCTTGTGTTACCCATGAACAACAAGAATTTGTCGATGCAGACAATCACTTTAATTGCCCCATTGTAACTTCCTATCCTGAAGTCATCAAAAACAACGTTGACAATTTGATGGGCAATAAGGTGGATTACATGAATCCATTCCTAAACTTAGGAGATCGAGGCAAACTACCAAAGCGACTTTATCAGATTTTTAATTCGAAATTTGGAATCTCCTTAGGGGAATGGGAAGAAGCTTGCCGCATTGGTTTTGCCGAACAAGATGCTTATCGAGCAGATATCCGCGCCTATGGGGAAGAAACCTTAGCTTATATGAAAGAGCATGATATCAAAGGAGTGGTTCTAGCCGGTCGCCCCTACCATATTGACCCAGAAGTTCATCATGGAATTCCGGATGTCATTACATCCTATGGAATGGCGGTCTTAAGTGAAGATGCCGTTTGTCACTTAGATGAGTCAGAAGATTTAGATCTTCGAGTCATTGACCAGTGGGCCTATCACTCGAGACTTTATCATGCAGCTTCAGTAGTTACTCAACAGGACGATTTAGAACTGGTTCAGCTCAACTCCTTTGGTTGTGGCCTTGACGCTGTAACCACAGATCAAGTGCAAGAAATTTTAGCTCGAGTCGGTAAGATTTATACCTGCTTAAAAATTGATGAAGGCAATAACTTAGGCGCAGCCAGAATTCGAATTCGCTCCCTTAAGGCAGCTATGGAAGAACGGCGTCGTAATCATTACGAGCCAGTACTTCAGGAAATCGACTATACTCCAGTCACGTTTACCAAGTCGATGAAGAAAGAACATACCATTTTATCCCCTCAAATGTCACCCATTCATATGCAGTTTATCGAAGCGGCCTTAAACCATTCTGGTTTCAATGTTGAGATTCTGCCAGAGGTTGACAAAGAGGCGGTGGAGGCGGGTCTTAAGTATGTGAACAACGATGCTTGTTATCCCAGTATCCTGGTTACCGGCCAACTGATCCATGCCCTCCAGTCGGGCAAATATGATTTAAACAATACCACCGTTGTGATCACTCAAACAGGAGGCGGCTGCCGGGCCACAAACTATGTGGCTTTCATTCGAAAAGCATTAAAAGATGCCGGCTTTGCAGATATTCCTTGCGTACCCCTTTCAGTTCAAGGTTTTGAAAACCACCCAGGCATGGACTTTGATTTGCCCACCATCTCAAGAGCTGCTCAAGGCATAATCTATGGCGACTTATTAATGCGAGTACTATATCGGGTGCGGCCTTATGAGAAAACCCCAGGGTCTGCCAATGCCTTATATGATTATTGGGTGAACCGCTGTATGCAAAGCTTAGAGAAGGGAAACTTCTTTGAATATGAAAAAAATTGCCGAGCCATCGTAAAGGACTTTGATGAATTTGCAATCCATGAAGACTTAGTGAAACCAAAGGTTGGCCTTGTAGGTGAAATCTTAGTTAAATTCCACCCCACAGCCAACAACTCAGTGGTTGATGTGGTAGAAGCAGAGGGTGCCGAAGCGGTGATGCCTGATTTAACAGATTTCTTCCTATATTCCTCTTTAAATTCAGACTATAAATATAAGAATTTAGGTGGAAAGTTATCTTCAGCCATTACCGGTCACATAGGCATCGCTGGAATAGAGTTTTTCCGGAAAGCCATGAAAAAAGCTTTGAAGAAGTCAAAACGCTTTACGCCACCGGCTTCAATTTATGAATTAGCCAGTAAGACAGAAGAAGTTCTGCAGCTAGGTAACATGACAGGAGAAGGCTGGTTTTTAACCGGCGAAATGTTAGAACTTCTCCATGACGGGGTTCATAATATTATCTGTATGCAACCTTTTGCTTGTCTACCCAACCATGTCACTGGTAAAGGCATGATTAAAAAATTAAGGGAAGTTCATCCTGAAGCGAACATCGCTGCCATTGACTATGATCCAGGTGCTTCGGAGGTTAACCAACTCAACCGTATAAAACTCATGTTATCCGTAGCCTTTAAAAACTTAGAAGGTAAGGAAATCATTGAATTAAACCCTTCTCTTACTAAGAAAGTGGGAAGTGTTTTGGTTGATGTTCTAAGCAAAGAAAGTTATAATGACTATATCGAAGACAATTAAATAGTAAAAAGCGTTTTAGAAAAGAAGAGTAAATTAAAAAAACCTTTAAAGAGAGTGGATCCATTGGCTGAGAGATTTGTAAGGCACGTTTAATTGAAGGTCGCTTTTCGATGCTGTCCCGGTGAACCTATTGTATTAACCGAGACCGGTCTAGATGATCGTTAATTTATGAGTGCCCATGTTACGTGGGAATTAAGGTGGTACCACGGGTCTTCGTCCTTATATGACGAAGGCCCTTTTTGTATATTTTTATACACTTTTTTTAAAATAGTCATTGGGAAGGAGAGAAGTCAATTGAAAAAAGAACGAATGGAACGCCGCATCATTAAATCAGAATATCAAGATGTTCGCCTAAACAGTACCTTGCTGGAACACCCTGACTCCCGGGGTCTTTGCGTAATTTTTCCAGGGAAGCGTTATACGGTGAACAAACCACTGCTGTATTACCCCCTTCGCTTAGCCATGGCTAAAGGTTACAACTTGTTGATTTTATCTTACGGAAAATTCCCTTTAAATGAACGCACCAGCTATACCATGAAGCACCTCATTAAAGGTGTCATTGAGCAGGTACTAGCCGAAGACAGCCAAAGGAAGGATTTGATTTTTATTTCAAAGAGTGTGGGGGCTTTATTTGCCGCAGAAACTGCTGTAGCGATGGGAGAGGGCTATTCTCCTCGCTGTATTTATCTAACGCCCCTTAATCAGATGGTGGAAGCCATGGCAAAAACAGATTTTATGGCCGTTAGTGGCAGTGAAGATCGGCTGTTAGATCATAACAGGGCATTTAAATTACTGGGGGACAAAGAAGACCGGCTAAAGATTGTTCATGGAGCTGACCATAGTCTGAATGCGCCTGTAGTCTACGATTCTCTTCGAATTCTGGAAGAGGTGTTAGACGATATTGATCGATTTATTGAATAAAGTTTATGATGATTTATAATATTTAAATAGATTAGTAAGTTTATAAATAAGAAAGTTGAGGACAAAATATGGAAGATAAACGATTAAAAACGGATCTTGCGACAACCTATGATCCCAAGAAGTTTGAAGAACGATTAACCGCTCACTGGCTTGAGCAGGGTTATTTCACGCCAAGTGTTGATCCGGATAAGAAACCTTATACCATAATGATGCCACCGCCGAATATCACTGGAAAGCTTCATATGGGCCATGCCCTTGACAATGCCCTTCAGGATATTTTGATTCGTTTTCGACGGATGCAAGGCTACTCAGCCCTTTGGTTGCCAGGTCAAGACCATGCCTCCATTGCCACAGAAGTTAAAGTTGAAAATGAACTATTAGATCAAGGCATTGTGAAATCTGAAATTGGTCGCGAAAAGTTTTTAGAACATACTTGGGCTTGGGCCAAAGAATATCGAGGCAAAATCATGGGTCAATTGGATCGTTTGGGTTGCTCCGTGGATTATTCAAGAGAAGCTTTCACCATGGATGAGAATCTATCCCAAGCTGTTCGTCACACCTTTGTTAAATTATTTAATGAAGGCTTAATCTATCGTGGTCAACGGATTACTAACTGGTGTCCCAAATGCTTAACGGCTATTTCTGATGCCGAAATGGAATACAAGGAAACCAATGGCCATTTTTGGCATATTAAATATCCTTTTAGTGACGGATCAGGCTTCATGGAAATTGCTACTACCCGCCCTGAAACCATGTTGGGGGATACAGCGGTGGCTGTTCACCCAGAGGACGAACGGTTTAGTCACTTAATAGGTAAAACATTACTTTTACCTCTGACAGATCGCGAGATTCCCGTCATTGCGGATTCCTATGTTGATATGGAGTTTGGTACCGGTTGCGTCAAAATTACCCCTGCTCACGATCCCAATGACTACCAGATTGGCCTGCGCCATGATCTGGAAGAAATTATGATCATGGATGATCATGGCCAAATCAATGACAATGGCTTTGCCTATACCGGCATGGATCGCTATGAGGCTCGAGAAGCCATCTTAAAGGACTTAAAAGCGGAGAACCTTTTATTTAAAACCCGTGACATTGTTCACAACGTTTCCACCCATGATCGTTGTGGTACCATTATTGAACCGATGATTTCCAATCAGTGGTATGTTAAAATGGAGCCTTTAGCTCAGCCAGCCATTGATGTGGTTCGTAATAAAGAAATTAAGTTTATCCCTGAACGCATGGAGAAAACCTATTATAACTGGATGGAAAATATTCAAGACTGGTGTATCTCCCGGCAACTTTGGTGGGGCCATCAGATTCCTGTTTGGTACTGTGATAGCTGTGGTGAAGTGATTGCTGCAGAAGAAACCCCAGACCATTGCCCGTCTTGTAAAAATGAAGAGCTCCGTCAGGATGAAGATGTACTCGATACTTGGTTTTCCTCCGCACTGTGGCCATTTTCAACCTTGGGCTGGCCGGATAAAACAGAAGACTTAAAATATTTCTATCCAACCAGCACCCTGGTTACTGGCTACGACATCATCTTTTTCTGGGTAGCTCGAATGATTTTCTCTGGGCTCCACAATATGGATGAAAAACCCTTTGACACAGTTTTATTCCATGGGATTGTTCGCGATGATCAAGGTCGGAAGATGAGTAAATCTCTAGGGAATGGAATTGACCCCTTGGATGTCATTGATGAATACGGAGCTGATGCCCTACGCTATATGCTAGTGACTGGCAATGCACCTGGTAATGATATTCGCTATAACGACGATAAGGTGGAATCAGCTCGAAACTTTGCCAATAAAATTTGGAATGCTTCCCGCTTCACCATGATGAATTTAGATCAGGAGTTGATGGAAAAATATAAGGATAGCACGGATTACTCCTTGGCTGATCGCTGGATTTTATCCCACAATGATGCAGTAATACGAGAAGTAACAGAAAACTTAGAACACTTTGAAATTGGAATCGCTCTACAAAAGGTTTATGATTTCCTTTGGACTGAGTTCTGTGATTGGTACATTGAATTAAGCAAAACAGCCTTTACAGGTGAGGATGAAAAAGCCAAAGGGATTGCTATGAATGTATTAGTCAAAGTTCTCTCCGATGGCCTCAAGCTGCTTCATCCAGTGATGCCTTTTATTACCGAAGAAATTTATACCCACCTAACGGGGGAGGAGACCATTACCTTGGCCCAATGGCCGGAGCCAAATTCGGATCATGCCTTCACAGAAGAGGCTAAGAATATGGATTATATTATTTCAGCTATTAAATCCATCCGAAATGTTCGCCAAGAAATGAATGTAAATCCAGGCCGTAAGGCAAAAACTTATATTCTAGCCAACCCTGAAGCAAAAGAAGCCTTTAGGCAAAGCGAAGCCTATCTTCAAAGATTAGGGTATGCCACTGAAGTTGTTTTAGTAGATTCAAAAGAAGGGCTAAAGGATACGCTACCCATTGTTACGCCAGGTGGAGAAATCTTCCTACCTCTCCTTGATCTAATCGACAAAGAGCAAGAGTTGGCTCGTCTTTTAAAGGATTTGAAAAAGTATCAAGGCGAAGTCGATCGAATTGAAAAGAAGCTAGGCAATGAGAAATTTATGGCCAAAGCACCTGAAGCTGTTATTGATCAAGAAAAAGTAAAGCTAGAGCAGTATAAAGATTTACTGGCCAAAACACAAAAAAGCTACGACGACACCAAGGCGCTTTAGGTTCAGCTATGGAGCTATTGACCCACCGTTTGCTATTACGTCCTCTTAAACTAGAGGATGCGGATGATATGACCCGACTCTGTCAGGACCGGACCCTTTATGAAAACACCCTAAGTCTACCCTGGCCCTTTACTAAGGAAATGGCTCAGCAATTCATTCAAGAAGCAACAAAGGACCAAGGGATAGAGCAAAGGGGCGATCACTTTGCCATTTCCTTGAAAGCGACTGATGAATTCATTGGTGTTATTGGATTGTCGCCATTAAATCGTCATGATGATACTGAAGTCGGTTATTGGCTGGATCAAAAATTTAGAGGCCAAGGTTATATGACGGAGGCTTTAAAGGAAATCATTCACTTTGCCTTTTTAAAGGGAGCTCATCGAGTGAGTGGCCGCCACTTTCCGTGGAATCCAGCCTCTGGCCGAGTAATGGAAAAAGCCGGTATGACTTATGAGGGTACACAGCGGGAAGCTCTAAAAAAGGATGACCAATATATTGATGACGTTTGTTATGCTGTTTTAAAAGGCGAAGCGGCTTTTAAATCAAGCAACTTATAAAGTAGCTAAGTAAACAACAAACACCAAGGCCCTGGAAAGTTTTCTCCCTTAGAGAAGGCGCCAGGGGTAAAAAAATGAAACACAATGTGACTTGGTGGGGGCAAGGCTTAGGAATCCTGAAGCCTTGAGACTCCATCTATGCTAAAATAGAAACAACACTACGATTTCGGAGATTAAACGTATGAATATTAAGGAAGCAATGGAATTCATCACAAGCACCCAAAAATTCGGTCAGAATCTTGGATTAGCTCGGATGGAGTGTATGCTGGAAAAACTAGGAAATCCACAAAATGATTTGAAGGCAATTCATATTGCTGGAACCAATGGCAAAGGGTCTGTGGCTTCCATTACCACGGAAGTTTTGATGCAGCATGGCTATTCAGTAGGACTTTATACATCACCCTACATTGAAGAATTTAACGAACGCATTCAAATTGACCGCAAGAATATTTCCGATGAAGACCTAGCCTGTTACACTGAAAAAGTTCAAGCAGTTGTAGAAGAGTGCTTGGCTGAAGGTATGGAACACCCCACAGAATTTGAAGTGATAACAACTATTATGTTCCTCTACTTTAAAGATCAAAACCCTGACTTTAGCGTGATTGAAGTTGGCTTAGGTGGCGACTTAGACTCGACCAATGTGGTTACCCCATTAATTTCGGTGATTGCATCAATCAGTTACGATCATATGAATGTATTAGGAAATAGTTTGGCGGAAATTGCAAAGGCAAAAGCTGGTATTATCAAACCTGGTGTGCCGGTGGTTTCTTATCCTCAGGTACCAGAGGCCAAGGCCGTGTTAGTAGAAACTGCTCGAGCAATGAATTCCACCATTAGTTTTGTGGACCCCAATCACGTTTCTTTTGAGTCTTTTGATGAATCAAAAGGAGTTCAAGATCTTCGCTACCAGATTGGGGATTGGGACTTTACTGGGGAGTTGCGTCTTTTAGGGATTCATCAACAAGTGAATTCACTCTTAGCGATTCAGGCTCTTTACGAATTAAATCAAGTAAAACAGCTCGGTTTAAAACCAGAGAAAATCCAGGAATCACTAAAACAAGTTCACTGGATGGGACGTTTTGAGATTATGAGTCAAGATCCCTTAGTTATCATCGATGGAGCTCATAATGTGGATGGCATTAAACAGCTGAAAAATTCTTTGAACTTTTATTACCCAGAAAGACCCTACGTTCTGATTTTAGGAATTTTAGCGGATAAAGATACCCATACCATGGCAGATATGATTGCTCGGGACGCTGCTTCAGTAATCTGTGTGACGCCGAATTCAGAACGAGCATCCCTAGCTTATGATCTTTACGAATACATTCATTCCTTTAATGATCATGTGACCTGGAAGGAAGACTATTTAGAGGCCTTGGAACTGGCTTTGGAACAAATTCCAGACAATGGACTTTTGATTGCTTCCGGTTCTTTGTACATGGTGGGGGATTTACGTCGGGTAATGCGCCAGAAATTTAACCTTGATTATGAACATTAAGGTAGCAAGAAAATAATAAAGAGGTGGAGACCATGTTAGATATTAAAATAATCAGAAACCAACCGGATCTAGTCCGGGAAAACTTAAAGAAAAAGTTTCAAGAAGAAAAATTGCCCTTGGTCGACGAAGTGTTAGACCTGGACATTAAGTATCGCGCAGCTTTAACTGATGCGGAGAATCTAAAGAGCCAGCGCAATGCTTTATCGAAAGAAATAGGGATGCTCATGGGGCAAGGGAAAAAAGAAGAAGCTGAAGAAATTAAAAAGAAAGTGAAAGAAGATGCCGATCGTCTCGCGGCTTTAGATGAAGAAGCGAAAACCTTGGCAGAAGAATTACAAGCCCGGATGATGACCATTCCTAATATCATCGATGATACGGTACCAATCGGTCGAGATGATTCGGAAAATGTGGAAGTGGAAAGATTTGGTGAACCCCTTGTGCCAAGCTATGAAATTCCCTACCACATGGATATTGTCGAAGCTTTAAATGGAGCGCGGATGGATTCTGCACGGCAGACCTCAGGGAATGGTTTTTGGTTCCTACAAGGGGACATTGCTCGCCTGCACTCAGCTGTGATGAGCTATGCCAGAGACTTTATGATTGATCGAGGCTTTACCTACTGCATTCCACCATACATGGTGCGTTCTAGAGTAGTGGATGGTGTGATGAGTTTTGCAGAACGAGATAATATGATGTACAAGGTGGAGGGAGAAGATCTTTATCTAATTGGTACCTCTGAACACTCTATGATTGGTCAATTTATCGATAGCATCGTTCCAAATGAGGAATTACCGTTAACTTTAACGTCCTCTTCACCTTGCTTCCGTAAAGAAGTAGGGGCTCACGGAATTGAAGAAAGAGGCCTTTATCGGGTCCACCAATTTGAAAAACAAGAAATGATTGTAATTTCAGAACCAGAAGACTCCATGGAATGGTTCCATAAAATGGCAGATTTGACTGTGGAATTTTTCCGGACCCTAGATATCCCAGTTAGAAAATTAGAATGTTGCTCTGGAGACTTAGCTGATTTAAAAGTGAAATCTTTAGATGTTGAAGCTTGGTCACCACGACAGGAAAAATATTTTGAGGTGGGCTCTTGCTCAAACCTTGGCGATGCTCAAGCCCGTCGTTTGTCCATTCGTACCAAAGGGGATGGGGGAACCTATTATCCTCATATATTAAACAACACCGTGGTAGCTCCTCCTCGGATGCTGATTTCTTTTTTAGAAAATCATTATCAAGAAGATGGTTCTATTTTGATACCAGAAGCCTTAAGACCCTACATGGGCAATAAGGATCGTATTACCAAGCCGGAAAAATAGAAGTTGGGAAACTAACAGTTGGAAAACTAAAATCTAAGTGGAATACTATAAAGGTAATCCAAGGTGTATAAATTTATAATGCCTTACCCTTAAAATGTTTTCCTTTAAACGAAACAAGTAAACAACAAAATGGTAGGGGATCAATTTTTGAATTGATCCCCTACCATTTTACTGTTTTAAGATTAGAAACGGCACTCTATTCTTCAGGTTCTAAGTCAGGCTGTTCAAATAAGGTTTGCCTCGCTTCTCGAGTGGCGGTTGCATCCTTAGGACGATTTGCTGTTAAAAGATCCATGAATTGATAATAGACGGTTTCAGGATTGCGCTTCCAATTTTCACAGATATATTCAGCCTCTTCCGCGCTCTGTACTTCAATGCCTAAATTAAAAATCATACGACGTCCTTCTTTTGCATGGATTTCCACTAAAAAGTGGTCTGAATCGACAGCCTGATAAGAAGCGTAGATGGTGTTTTTTTCGATGAGTTCATTTTTCATTTCTTCCATGTAGACATCAATCATGGAGCGTTTATGTACATCAAGATTTGAAGAAAACAAGTCTAGCATTGAGCGGCCAGAGTCTGTAATCTCAACGTATTCATCCAAGCCATCTTTATCTAGAATGATGAAACGACCATCTTTCAAGCCATAAATGGAATCTTGAAAGTTATAGTAGCTCATTAGTAGATTATCCAGCATAATCATGGACAGGTCATGCTTGGTCATGGCATAGCGCGCATTAACCAAAGCATACAAGATCAATATTTTATTTTCTGCTATATTTTTATTGTCCTGCATAAAATCCTCCATTAAATAATTCCTATAGCCTAATAATAGCACATCATAGCCGTTCCCATATAGTTCTTAGTTTAGAAACTTTTGCAGGGGTTGTTTTTAACTGATTTTCTTATCCACCTAGAGAGCGTGGGGCCAACCGTTTTAAGTATTAATTATATCTAAAACATGGCTCAATGGATTCACTGTATCAAGCCAAATATCTGGTTCCAAGCCTTGACCTTCTTCAATCCCGCTGTCATAAATCTTGTGGGGACACCAAACAGTTGCTTTTGAATAAGGTAAATAGTAAATCAACAAGTCTCCAAAACGACCAATTCCCAGAGTATTGCATCCATATACGGTTCTGTTTTCTATGCAAGAGGTCATCTTTATGGCAAGTTCACCAGAGGAGGCAACGGAATCATTAACAATAATGTGTAAATGTCCAGAGAAGACGTTGGGTTTTGCATGATTTTCATATTCTTTAATTTCTTTAAAACCATAAGGAATTTCTTGTATCTGACCTGTTTCTTTTGCATGGACCAAAGTGGATTCTAGTTGATAAGTTTGGTTACTATCTGAGCAGCAATCACTTAAACCTGTAATGAACCGCTTTGCAAACTCAGCATTACCACCCATATTGTTGGATAAATCCCAAATAACATGAGCAGAATGCCTAAGTCCTTTTCCGGTTTGATACATTGCATC
>LFRM01400710.1_pt2 | contig 15512 bp, 9 predicted proteins | sample 618341 | NCBI WGS metagenome assembly LFRM01 (sample SAMN03654438, study PRJNA283298) | anaerobic digester metagenome | isolation source: pool of bioreactors CSTR01a, CSTR02a, and CSTR03a thermophilic anaerobic... | place: Denmark: Kgs. Lyngby | collected 2014-05-21 | reverse complement strand
CCTAAGAGCTTTGGCGATATATTTTCGCAAACTATTGTTTATGGAATGTTTGCTGCACGTTTAAATGATTCTTCACTAAATAATTTCAGCCGACAAGAAGCCGCTGAACTAATACCACGTACTAATCCTTTTTTAAGGAGATTGTTTCAACATATTGCAGGTCCCGAGATAGACGACAGAATAAGATGGATAGTTGATGATTTGGCATTAATATTTGGCTCCAGCGACCTTAACGAGATATTAAAAGATTATGGGAAATCAACTAAATCAGAAGATCCAATTATTCATTTTTATGAAACCTTTTTGAGTGAGTATGATCCTAAGTTGCGCAAGTCGAGAGGGGTATGGTACACACCTCAGCCGGTAGTTCAATTTATTGTGAGAGCAGTAGATGATATTTTGAAAGAAGAGTTTAACTTGCCCATGGGGTTAGCAGATACTTCAACAACAAAAGTGAAAGTAAAAGATGTAACAAAGGCCACTGCAGACAGGCGATCAAAAGTAAAAGAAATTGAGCGTGAAGAAGAGGTTCACCGCGTTCAAATACTTGATCCGGCAACAGGTACAGGAACATTTCTGGATGAAGCAGTAAAACATATATATAAAAGTTTTGAAGGTCAGCATGGTTTATGGAATGAGTATGTTGAAAAGCATCTGCTCCCCAGACTAAATGGATTTGAACTTTTGATGGCAAGCTATGCTATGGCTCATCTTAAAATGAGTCTGGTATTAAAAGAAACAGGTTTTACAGAAAACACAGAAAAAAGGCTACGTATATACCTTACAAATAGCCTTGAAGAACACCATCCGGATACCGGAACACTTTGGGCAAACTGGCTGAGTAGCGAAGCAAATGAAGCAAATAGAGTAAAGCGAGACACACCGGTAATGGTTGTAATGGGTAATCCGCCGTATAGTGGCGAAAGTGCCAATAAAGGCAAATGGATAATGGACCTGATGGAAGATTATAAGAAAGAACCGGGTGGAAAGGATAAACTTAAAGAACAGAATTCAAAATTCATTAATGACGATTATGTGAAGTTCATACGTTATGGTCAACATTTTATAGAAAAAAATGGAAGTGGTGTATTGGCTTACATAAATCCCCATGGTTACTTAGATAACCCGACTTTCAGAGGAATGAGGTGGAATCTACTCAAAACATTCGATAAAATATATACTATAGATCTGCATGGGAATGCTAAAAAGAAAGAAACCTCTCCAGACGGAAGTCGAGATGAGAATGTATTTGATATAATGCAGGGTGTTTCACTAAATATATTTATAAAAACAGGAAATAAAAAAACCACTGAATTAGGCAAAGTTTTTCATTTTGACCTCTATGGATTACGTAATTTCAAATATGATTTTTTAGTAAAAAACTCTTTAAGTACAATAAAATTTAATGAGTTGTCACCTTTTCCAAATGGGTATACATTTAAAAATATTGATGAAAATGAATTCTTAAGTTATAATCAAGGAATTAATCCAATTGATCTTTTCAAAATCAATGTTATGGGTTTTCAAACGCACAGAGATCATTTTTGCATGGCTAACAATAAAAAGGATTTAATTAAAAGGTTAGAAAGTTTTAGGAAAAGCGAATTAAGCGAATCAAATATTTCCAAACTATTCAATATCAAATCATCTAAAGATTTCGATATAAGAGCTGCAAAAACTGAACTAGCTAATAGTAATTTAAAAGATGAAATTACTAAATGTAATTATAGACCTTTCGAGAATAAGTATGTTTTTTTTAATCGAATACTAGTTGATAGGCCTAGGAAAGAATTGATATCTCATTCAAAAAACAAAGACAATTTATTACTTGGAATAGGCAGACAAGGACTTGCGATTGGTAACATCGAATGGTGTTTGGTAACAGTATCAAAAAAACCTGTTGATGCTAATATGTTTAGACGTGGTGGTGTAAATCTCTTCCCTCTTTACCTTTATAAAGACAAATCTCCATTATTAAATGAACGTGCTCAAAGAACCCCTAATTTAAACATGGAAATCGTTTCGGATCTGGAAGTGATTCTTCATATGCAGTTTGTCGCTGAAAAAACAGAAGGTAATGTTTGCTTTGCAAACAATAATGATGAGCTTCAGAACGAATATAAAGAGGTTTTTGCTCCAATTGACATACTTGACTATATATATGCAGTTTTGCATTCACCCTCATACAGAGATAAATATAAAGAATTCTTGAAAATAGATTTTCCAAGAGTTCCATATCCCAAAAACAAAGAAACTTTTTGGAAATTAGCAAAACTTGGTAGTGAAATACGACAAATACATTTAATGGAGAGTCCGCTTTTAAACAGCTTTATAAAGGATTATCCGTTTGTTGGGGATGGAAATAATATTGTTGAGAAATTAGAATATATTGATGGTAAAGTATATATCAACAGTATTCAATATTTTGAGGGAGTTCCGCAACTGGCGTGGGAGTTCTTTATCGGTGGATATCAACCTGCTCAAAAGTGGTTAAAAGACAGGAGAGGCAACAAGCTGGAGTATGATGATATAATTCATTATAAAAAAATAATTGTTGCTCTAACAGAAACAGAAAGATTAATGAAGGAAATAGATAGAATGTGGGGAGCTTTATAATTTGATAAGCCATTCTGTTTTGTGCATAAAACAAAAAGTCCATATTTAATTGAAATGGTTTTACGATTACAATAATTTATAAACAATATGAATATGAATAAAATTAAATTTCTAGTGATGATTGTTGGGATTTTGTTGGTTAGCTTGTTGCAGGCACAGAACCGAGACATAGAGGCTGATGCTTCCGACGAATATTATGTTGCGGCATATATTTGGCCTTCAAACCATGATGATCCTTTAGGAAGAAAAAATTTATGGCCGGAAGGTATAGGTGAGTGGGAAGTGATTAAGAAAGGAAATCCTAGATACGATGGGCATTACCAACCTCGTCAACCGTTGTGGGGATACGAACTGGATAACGATCCGGAAGTAGTGGAGCGTTGGATTGATGTTGCTGTTGATCATGGCGTGAATGTATTCGTATATGATTGGTACTGGTATGAAGATGGTCCCTACCTGGAGAGTGCTCTGAACGATGGTTTTCTAAAAGCCAAAAACAATGATAAAATGCAGTTTTATATCATGTGGGCAAATCATGATGTAAAATATAACTATTGGAACTATCACCGCCATGGCGATAACGATTCGATTCTTTGGGATGCAAAAGTGGATTGGGAGAACTATAAAATAATTGTGGATAGGGTTATTAATCAGTATTTTAAGCAACCTAATTACTTTAAGATTAACGGTGAACCTGTTTTCTCAGTTTTCAGTATTGATAAACTGATGCAAAGTTTTGGGGGAAGTGCTGAAGAAACTCGAGTGGCATTGGATTATTTTAGGGATGAAGTTAAAAAAGCGGGATTCCCAGGACTTCATATCCAGTGGAATCAAGGGGGAGGATCAATTATGTCAGAGGAAAGAGCTGTTCAATTCAAAAAGAATGTTGATATAATGGGATTCAATAGTATTGGCATGTATAACATGGGAGGTTTGGCGGAAGATTATCTTGTTTATGGTTCAAACTCCATTAAAATACGTGAGCAAATGGACGATTTATTAGATGTGCCGGTTTTCCCGTGCGTCTCCATAGGATGGGATGACACACCCAGATTTCCGGGTAAAGGTAAAAAAGACACTGTGCACCAGCATAATACCCCAACGAGTTTTGCCGCGTTACTTTATAAAGCTAAGGAGTATGCTAAAAACCATCCAGATCAACCTAAATTGATTACGATTAATGCATGGAACGAATGGGTAGAAGGGAGTTATTTATTGCCGGACATGCTACATGGTTTTGAATACCTAGAAGCTGTAAAAGATGTATTTATAGATAACAAATACGAAAGGTATTAATTTTATACTCTATTCTTTATCTCTAGCACATTCCTGTTTTTCCTTGAATTTCCGGCGTCGGTGCTAATTGTGTGTGCAGTCATTAATTCAGTGGAATATGGTTTCATCATTTGATCCACTAGTGTGATATCCGTTTTGGGGTCTACCCAAGAGTCAATAGAACCTTTGGGTATTATAAGCGGCATTCGTCTTTTTGTGTTGTGAATCTTTGCCATGAGTGGATTGGCATCGGTGGTGATAATGGAGAATGTATCTCGCATTTCTCCCGTTTGCTTGTTGACCCAAGTGTTATAAATACACCCCAAGTAAAAGACGGTTTCATCTGTAGGGTAAATATAGTAGGGTTGTTTAATTTTTCCATTGTGTTGCCATTCATAAAAACCATCGAGAGGAAGTATGCATCTATTCTTAGTAATTGAGTTTTTGAAAGAAGGTTTCTGATGTATGGTATCACTTCTAGCGTTGAGTGTCATGTTGGCCAGTTCTACTGCTTTTTCTTCATTTGCAGCAAAAGAGGGTACTAATCCCCATTCAGAAATCTCTACAGATTCATACTTAAACACTGGTAACTTGGGGTGTGAGAATCCTGATACTAAATAATATAATTGATCAAATTCACTTCGCATCTTTAACTCCGGGTAAGTCTTTAGATGTTCCTTTACAGCATTTATTGCTTTGCCTTCAAATGATACAGTGAAGCACATATTGTTAGTTTTATTAATTATGAAACATATAACTCTTAAATATGTTTCTAATAGATTTAGTTAATCTATCATCATTTATTGGTATTGCTTGTTATACTGTTATGTAGTATTTTTAGGAACTTGTTTAATAATTTAAATTTTATAGTAATATGTTTGTAGTTACACGTAATATGAAGGTTGCTAAAGACCTTACAAATGCTGTTTTAGAAGATTTGAAGCATAAATCTGCAGTTGTTAGATCTGAAGGTTTTATTCGCAGAGATGTTTTGCTTAACTCTGAGGGTGAAGAGTTTGATTTAATTAAGGTTGTGATTTATTGGAAAGATAAGGACTCAATGGTTGAGTGGCAGGGCAGTAAAGAGCATCAGCAAGGGCACATTGATAGACATAAAGAGAGAAAAGCTTCGGGTAAAGAGCCGGTAAGTCGTAAAGAACTAAACATTACAGTTGAGGATTTTGAAGTGGTATTTTCATTAGAGTCTGAGTTGTAAAGCTACTAATGACCTATTATTTTGCTGTCAGCTTTACTGATTCTATACTAAGTGGCAATAGTTCTGTAAGGTCTTGAGCAATAACAATATGTGGGTATTTTTCCAACTCTTCTCTGGTAGTTGCTCCATTTAACACTCCATAAAAATCTACACCAGCAACTTGAGCTGCTGCGGCATCAATTGTACTGTCGCCAATATAAAGACAATTGCTTTTATCGGAGTTTAATTGGTCAATTGCCAAAAGTAAGCCCTCAGGAGATGGTTTATGGGTTTTTACATCTTCGCCACCAACTACAACTTCTATAAGATCGTCATCAAATTCTCTTTCCAGAACTTCTTTTATTCGATAACGGAATTTTGTGGATACAATACCAATCTTATTGCCGCTTTCCTTTAAAGATTTAAGCACTTCGGCAGTCTCTGGAAACAGTAATGTGTTATCGGTCATACATGTATCTGCCTTTTTCACATACTCCTTTACGTAGAGACTTAACTTGTCTTTATTCGTTATTCCTGTGAGTGAATTAAAGGAGTTTTCTAACGTCATTCCAATAGTTCGCTTTATCTCATCATCGCTTACATTTGTAAATCCGTGTTCTTTAAGTACATGTTTAAAACAGAGAACAATTCCTTTGGAAGAGTCTGCTAGCGTGTAATCGAAATCAAATATATAAGTATTGTAATTATTCATTACTACAAAAATAGTGAATTATTATTGAAGTTATTTGGTTAATGAATTTACGGTATAAATGCTCATTGAATAATTAGAAGTTAATATTCAATTTCTGAGTCTTCTGAAGGAGTACATATTTTGTCCGTAAAGAGTATCCCGTTTAAATGATCCAACTCATGCTGAAATATTACTGCTGTGAAGTCTTCAGTTCTGCTATAGCCTTCAAGTCGCTCTTTATGAAAATTGCCTTTTTCATCCCAATACTCAATTTCAATCCATGGGAACCGTATAGAGTTTGCACTGATATTTGGGATGGAGAGACATCCATCTCCTTCAAAACAAACTGTTTCGGTAGGATGGTTAACAATTCTGGGGTTTATTGCAACCTGAATTGGGTAATCAGGTTTATCAATCCGTATAAATAGAAAGATCTTCTTAAGTACTCCCACCTGTGGTGCTGCAATACCCACTCCACCTGCCCCATTCATTGTTATTGCTAAGCGTTGTATTAATAGCTGCAAGTCTTCATCTGTTGCTATAGAGTTTGCATTGATATCTGATGATTGCATCCTTAGTGTAAACGCGTCTATTGCGTCTGTTGTAAGTAGTACTCGAAAGCTAGTATCTTTATCTCCATTGCGAATAATCTCTTTTTCTCTTTCTGTGAATGCCATTGTAAATTGAATTGAAATTAAGAGGGTGAATATTGTAGTAATAGTTCTCATATGATTGTATGAATTATGTGACGCAAATTTAAAGTATATATATAATAGTTTGGAACAATAAGATGTTTAAAAAACAAATATTAAGGATTGATATTGAATTGTTGCATTTTTTTAGGAAAAAAAACAGAACAATTGAAAATATGTTTTTGTTCTGTTTGTAAGGTATCTATTTCTTTAAGAGACTTATACAATTAAGGTTATATTGTGATGTATGAGCAATAAGCTCATCCCCTTTTTATTTCCAAATAAAAACTGTTAGTTATGGAAGATCGTAAAAAACCAAATCAAGACCATCCCGAGTCTCAGCCGACTATCCCAGGAAAAGGAAAAGAGACGGCTAAGGTATCTGAAATTAAAGTAAAAGATGCATCTAAAAAAAGAATGGGTGCCGCAGATCTCGAAATTTCAAAAGAGTTGCGTCCTCAGACTACTAATAGTGAGAAGCAGCAGGATTTGGCGGTAAATAAAAACAGCGGATTGGGTAGACCATTAACAACAGACCATGGAGTGCCAATAAATGACGATCATAATACGCTCAAAGCAGGTGAGAGGGGTCCTTCTTTATTGGAGGATTTTATTATGCGTGAAAAGATAATGCATTTTGATCATGAAAGAATCCCGGAAAGGGTTGTACATGCAAGGGGTTCAGGTGCACATGGAGTGTTTGAGGTTACCAATCCAATTCCACAATACACAAAAGCTAAATTCCTTTCAGAGATGGGAAAGAAGACCTCGGTATTTGTTCGTTTTTCAACTGTAGCAGGGGGAAGAGGTTCAACTGATGTGCCAAGAGATGCGCGTGGTTTTGCAGTTAAGTTTTATACAGTAGAGGGTAATTACGATTTGGTTTCAAATAATATGGCACCTTTCTTTATTCATGATGCAATGAAATTCCCTGATGTAGTGCATGCTGTAAAGCCAGAACCACGTAATGAGATTCCACAAGCTACTGGTGCCCACGATAATTTTTGGGATTTTATAACTACTTCTCCTGAGACAATGCATATGATATTCTGGCTTATGAGTGATAGAGGAATACCACGAAGCTATCGTATGATGGAAGGCTTTGGTGTTCACACGTTCAGATTCATCAATAAGGAAGGAACTTCTCATTTTGTGAAATTTCACTGGAAGCCTGTGCTTGGTGTTCATTCACTGGTATGGGATGAGAATTTAAAAATTTCTGGTGCCGACTCAGATTTTCATAGAAGAGATTTATGGAATGCAATTGAGAGTGGTAATTATCCAGAATATGAGCTTGGTGTGCAGATTGTGCCGGAAGCGGATGAGTTTAAGTTTGATTTCGATCTACTTGATCCTACAAAGCTTATTCCCGAGGAACTTGTTCCTGTTATGATTGTGGGTAAAATGACATTGAACAGAAATCCTGATAATTTCTTTGCAGAGACAGAGCAAGCGGCTTTTCATCCGGGTCATGTTGTTCCGGGAATTGATTTCACTAATGATCCGCTTTTGCAAGGCAGATTATTTTCTTACTCAGATACTCAGTTGATAAGGTTAGGGGGACCAAACTTCCATGAAATCCCTATTAATCGCCCTGTGGTTCCAGTAAACAATAATCAGCGCGCAGGTTATCACAGAATGACAATTGATGTTGATGAAACTAATTATAGCCCCAACCGAATAAGTGATAATGAACCGCATCAGGTTCCTAAAGCCGAGGGTGGATATGTGAGTCACTACGAAAGGATTGATGCACACAAGATAAGAGAACGCAGCAAGAGTTTCTTAGATCATTACTCTCAGGCTATACTTTTTTATAACAGTCAGAATGATATTGAAAAACAGCATATTATTGATGCTTTCAGTTTTGAGCTAGGCAGTTGCAAGAGATTGTCAATTAGAGAGAATCTTGTAATGATGCTTAATCAGGTTGATAAGGATTTAGCAAAATCTGTTGCAAAAAATTTAGGAGTAGAGGTAAAAGAAGGTGTTCCAGAAAATATGCAACATAGTCCCGATGCTTCTCCCGAAGAGTATCAAACTGTTATTAGAAAACCACAGGTTGCAGATTCGCCTGCATTAAGTATATTAAGAAATGCCAGACATGATTCGATTGCTACACGAAAGTATGCTATCCTATGCGATGATGGTGTTGACGGGGATAAACTTCATGCAATAAAAAAGGCTTTTAAAGATGAAGGCGCCAGTGTACGTATTGTTGCATCTCACCAAGGCAAACTGCATGATGTTATGGGTGAAGCCGTAGAAGCAGACGACAGTATTATAACTACCAAGAGTGTTCTGTTTGATGGTTTAATTGTAATGGGCGGAAAGGATGAAATGGTTGTGGGAATGTTAAAAGACCCACGATTTAAAGAATTTGTTTCAGATGCTTATAAACATTATAAACCAATAGCTGCCTATGGGAATGGAGTGGATTTTGGTATGAACGCAATTGACGACTTATTAACTACTAAAGAAGGTGTTTTAAATGAAGCTCATTACAGTGAAGTTGTTGAGGCTTTTAAACAAATTCGTTTTTGGAATCGTTAATACTCTTAATTATGGCAAATAAATCAAATGGCTCATCAAGTGATGCAGTTTATGTTTTGGGTGTTATTGGAGCAGCAATCTATTATATTTCAATGTCTCCCATAAGATTTTGTGGGAGACATTAAATATTTGAGTAAAGACATTAAATTTTTAGAGCAATCTACTTTACATTTTTATAAAATTCTCAATAGTAAATGAATAGTAATATTCTTTGTTGTTGAGTAGGAATTCTCTATGTGTTCTTGGTTGCCAGCTGTTATCGCCACCCATACCCGATTGTTTGAAATCGATATGTAACCATGTTTTATCTCCTCGTATTGGGTTATCGGATGGGTTAGTTCCTGAGGGTTTTGAGTCGCTCAACGCTTCGGTTGAGTAGTTCTGAATATTGAAGTTTATCAATGGCATTCCACTGAAAAGAACTGCACTGTTATCTGAAATTGTTTTTACCCATCTTACATCAGTTTTATTACCATTCTCTTGTGGCATAACGTGCATGAAATGCTGGTCTTCTACTTTCCCTTTATAGATGCCAGCGAAAGCCGACTCTTTGCGATCATCATATGATTCGTTTGGTCCTCTGCCATACCACTCCACTTCATCATAATTTGAGGGAAGAGCAGTTCTAACTCCCACTCTTGCTAGTGGTGGAACTTCATAGGGTATATTAAACCAATTCTCGACTGTTATTTTACCATCTCCTTGTACTTTGAATTGCGCTTCATAAGTTATATTATCAGGATTGGTTTTGATATCGTTTTTAACATACACAATTACTTGACCATCATTTATGCGACTATATGTAATGCTAATGGGATGGATTTCGTTCTTATCGAGACTCGCCTGTCTCCATCGGTCGGCATAGCTTCGGCCGCCTCCACCTTCATCGTTATCTGTTGGTGTTCTCCAAAGATAGGGTAGTAATGTCTCAGTTATTACCTCTGCATTGTTATAAACCAGTTTGCTTAAACCACCTTCTGCTTTATCAAAAGTTGCAGAGAAGTTATCGCCTGTGAGAACTATAAGATTTTTATTTTCTGCAATCTCTAATTTTGGGAGTTTCTTAATATCAGCTTTTTCCTTTACATAGTGGGTTAATTCAAAATCAATTTGTTCTCTTGCTACAATAAACCCTGCATCGGTCCACAATTGGTTGTCTTTTAGATGGAAGCTGAAATTCATGAAGTACTCATTACCGGGAATGATTGCTGAGCTATCAAACTTAATTTCCATAAGTTGACTCTCAAGTGGATTGATGTGTAGTGTATCAACTCTTCCTGACTGAATAACTTTACCATTTTCAATGATCTCCCATTGCATATAAACATCATCTGCATTAACAAAATAGTTCTCGTTAGATATTGAAATGATTCCGGTATTGATATCTATATTTTTTACATTAAAATACTGATACACCTTTTTAATCTCTTCCATCTCGGGTTGAGGCGTACGGTCTGGATTTATTAATCCATCATTTGTATTTGAGCCATCGCTATAGTTAATGATATTCCAGTATTCTTTTCCATTCTCGTCTTTTGATCGTAATGCCTGATCCATCCAATCCCATGTGAAGCCACCCTGGAAGCGATCGTACTCATTATATAAATTCCAATATTTACGGAAGTTGCCAAGGCTATTGCCCATTGTGTGAGCATATTCACATATAATGATTGGGCGAGTTGAGTCCCAGTTGTAATAATCCTCCAAATGCTTCATTGAGGAGTACATATCTGAAATAATATCATAATGGTTTAGTGAATGTGCATATGCCGGGTTTTTAGACTCGTAGTGCACAGGACGCTGCTCAGGGTCGGCTTCTTTCATTGCCTCGTATGCATGATCAAAATTAACGCCCCAGCCCGATTCGTTACCCATAGACCAGAACACAATTGAAGGATGATTTTTATCTCTGAGCACCATATTAACATTTCGCTCAACAATCATCTTTTTCCATTCTTCCTTTTCACCTACATGATATCCTCTTTCCCACAGACCATGACTCTCTACGTTGGCTTCGTCCATTACATAAAGTCCGTACTCATCGCAAAGAGAATAAAACTCGGCATTGTTGGGGTAGTGACTGGTGCGAACTGCATTTATATTGTATTGCTTCATTAATATAATGTCGGCAATCATGTCTTCGCGAGTGACAGTGTGACCGTTATACATGTCGAAGTCATGCCTGTTTACGCCCTTTATTTTTATGGGCTTGCCGTTAACGAGAAACAGTCCGTCTTTTATTTCTACTTTCCTGAATCCGGGGTTGATTACGAACGATTGTAAGGTTTCTCCATTTTCTTTCTGCAATTCAATACCTACCTTATAAAGGTTGGGGGTTTCTGCTGTCCATTTTAAAGGGTTATCAATCTTGGCTGAGAGGTTTATCTTTTGCTCTGAAGACTTCTTTATTTTAAATGGGGAGCTTTTAGTTGTAGTGATAGTTTTGCCTGAGTAATCTTTTAAAGTAGTTTGTACTATATAGCTTTCTTTTGCTCCTACATTAATATTTTCAACATCCACTTCAATATTTAAAACTGCATCGGTGTAATCATTTACTAATTCTGAGTAAACGGTGAAGTCGCGCATCCTAACATTTGGTGTTGTGAATAGGTAAACATCTCTATAGATTCCACTTAATCGCCAATAGTCCTGATCTTCGAGGTAACTCCCTTTTGACCAGTTTAAGACTTTTACCGTTATTTCGTTCTCGCCTTTATTGATATATTTTGTGATGTTGAATTCAGATGGTAGCATTCCATCTTCGTGATATCCAACCTCTTCTCCGTTTATCCATAGGGTCATTGCAGATTGCACACCTGCAAAGTGGATATAGACTTGATTACCATTCCAATTGTCGGGAACAGTAAAAGATTTCTTGTATACCCCAGTCGGATTATAATCTTTTGGTACAAATGGGGGATTTGGCTCGAATGGATATTTTGAGTTTGTAAAATATGGTGGATCGTACTTACCATCGTTTTGTAACTGCCAGTTGGAGGGAACTGTTATATTGTCCCAATTGCTATTAATGCTTTCATTTGATATGCCTTGTGGGACTAAACCTGGATTTTCGAAGTATCGAAACTTCCATTCACCATTAAGCATTTGAACCTGTTCTGAATCTTCAAGTCGGTTGTTTTCCCAAGAGGGTTTGTTGAATGGAATATAAGTAGCATGAGCCTTTTCGGCATTCACCTGTGTTATATTGGTGTCTTCCCATATGTTTTGAGCATTTATAGTTAATACTACAAAGACAAAAGTTAGTAGTTGTATTGTTCTCTTAACCATTTTATCAATTTACTATTATAAATCTTTATTAATTCCTTTTTCTTTCTCTCTTTCAAGAATCTGCTTCATTATTTCTACTCTGTGGGGGTTCTCTGCAGCAACATTGTCATACTCACCCCTGTCAATTACCATATTGTATAACTGTTTATTTGGGTTGTTACCTAGTTCGGTGTTGGTGTATGCACTATAGGGCCTAGCGTTACTGGGCTCAATATATTTCCATTCTCTTGTAAGTATAGAAAGCGAGTTTGCTGAACCAATAACATAGTCTCTGCCATTTAACTCTAACCCAAGCCACGCATTGAGCTGGTTCTGACTATCTTCGGGAATCTCAGGGGAACGAGCTTGCCCCATGAGAGCAGAAATTGTTGCTGTCATATCAACTTGCGAAACTAATGCTGGTGAAACTTTAGGCTCCACTCTATCTGGCCAGTGAACTATAAAGGGTACTCTTGTTCCTGCTTCAAATGTACTGTATTTTCCCCCTCTAAACGGTCCCCATGGCTTATGGTTTTTAAGTCCTTCCACGGCACCATCATTGTAGCCATCGTCGATAACCGGACCATTATCACTGCTTATGATTATTAGTGTATTCTCAAATATGCCTTTTTTTTTCAGTGCTTTTACAATTTGGCCTACCGACCAGTCGAACTGCAATAGTGCATCACCTCGATAGCCCATTCCTGATTTACCTCTGAATCTTTCATGGGGATAACGTGGTACATGTATATCGTTTGTTCCAAAATAAAGAAAGAATGGTTTATCGCTGTTTTTTTCTATAAATCGTACTGCATGAACTGTAATGCTGTCGGCAATATTTTCATCTTCCCAAAGTGCAGACTTGCCTCCTTTCATATAACCTATACTGGATATACCGTGAACAATGCTCATGTCGTGACCATGGCTGGGCGTAAGTTTGGTGAGAAGCTCTGGGTTATCTCTTCCGGTTGGATCTCCTTCAAAATTATTAGTATAGCTTACATGTATCGGATCATTAGGGTCTAGATTTACCACTCTTTGATTTTCCATAAATACGCATGGAACCCTATCGCCGGTTGCTGCCATTATATATGAATAGTTGAAACCTATCTCTGTCGGGCCTGGTGATACATGTCCGTTCCAATCTTGTTGACCCTGTTCACTGCCCATACCCAGATGCCATTTACCAACTGCGCCTGTTGTATATCCTGCTTCTTGAAGAATCTTTGGTAAAGTAGCTCTCTCAGGATTAATAATCAGTGCGGCATCTCCATTTGCAACACCTGTTCCTTTTCTTCTCCAGGGATACTCACCGGTAAATAGTCCATATCTGGATGGTGTACTTGTTGCAGCAGCTGAATGCGCATTAGTAAAACGAACACCGTTTACAGCTAGTGAGTCGGTGTGCGGCGTTTCAGTCCCTATTCCTCCATAAATTGAGAAATCACCATAACCAATATCGTCAGCATAAATAAGTACTATATTTGGCTTTGATATTTGTGCAGAAGCAACACCCGCTATAAATGGTGCTGATAAAAGTGATAAAATCTTTTTCATTGTTACTTATATTCAAAAGAGAGGCCAGTCGGGATCTTCAGTTCTTGCATCTTTCATTATAGTTTTCAAGTGCTCAGAAATATCTGGAAACTGATCTATGATATTATGATTCTCTGATGGGTCGGAAGCAATGTTGTAAAGCTCATATTTTCCACCATTTCGAATATCAAGATGCAACAGTTTCCAATCTCCTTTTATTACCGCTTGCCTACCACCCATCTCTTGAAACTCGAAATAGAAATAGTCTCTTTGATCCTGCTCACCTTTTTCTGTGAGAGTTGGTAAAATACTTACACCGTCGGTATCTCCTTTAATTTCAGTTTGGAGTATATCTGCAAAAGTTGGCAACCAATCCCAGAATGCGAAAGGGAAATTACTCTCTTTTCCTTCATCAATTTTACCTTGCCATGAGATAATTGTTGGCACACGAATGCCTCCTTCGTACAGATCGCGCTTGTAACCTCTATAGATGCCATTGCTATTGAAGAAGTCGGGATCGCCACCTCCTTCTCTATGAGGACCGTTATCACTTGTAAATATAATTATGGTGTTTTCAAGCAGGTCATGCTCTTTTAGTTTATCTAATATCTGAGCAACGTATATGTCGATTCTCTTTACCATGGCAGCGTGAGTTGCACGAGGATATTCTTGCGACATGTAGCCACCTTTACGGAAGTGGGGGCCAGAGTCAGTGCCCTTATAAGGAGTCTCTGGGAATTTTCCTCTAAGGTTTAAGATAATGCTATCTTCGGGTACTACTAGCTCGGCATGTGGCAGTACCATTGGTACAAATAGGAAAAAGGGATTATCATTTTGCTCTTCAATAAATTGTAGTGTTTTTTCTTGAATTAAAGCTTGTGAGTACGCTCCAAAGGCACCATTGTCGTTTTCTGGGAACTCCACTTTTTTGTTATTGTGCCAAAGGTGACTTGGGTAATAGTTGTGTGCCATTCTTTGGCAGTTATAGCCATAAAATTCATCAATATTTTGGTTCACGGGATCTCCGGAAGAACCTGGGTAGCCTAATCCCCATTTGCCAAATGCTCCGGTTGTATACCCAGCATCTTTGAAGAGTGTGAAAATGGTGTAGATATTAGCAGGAAGTGGTTTCTGCCCTTCAGGTTGAACTTCTATATTCCCTCTAATTGGTGTATGCCCTGTATGTAAACCGGTTAATAGACTCGCCCGAGAGGGTGCACTAACCGTTGTGCCTGAATAACTTCTAGTGAACCTTGTGCCATTTAGGGCAAGTTGGTCTATATTAGGTGTTTGAAACTTTTCTTGTCCAAAGGAACTCAAATCGCCATACCCCAGATCATCTACTACTATGAATACTACATTAGGTTTCTGTTGTGAACTTAACGATGTGGCAGCGGCGCCTATAAGTAAGCTTGTCAGAATTTTTTTCATTGAAATAGTTTTTTAATTATTGCAGTTAAATATTATGATCAAAAGCAATGAATTTTATGAGCAAAGATAATTTTTTTATTTAATGTTTATAGTTTACAAACCTCCATTTTAGTAATAGCAGTTAGAATTTAAATTAAAATTGTGTGGATATAATCCTCATTGAATGGATATTTGCATATAGAAAATTGACTAATTTTACATGAATGTTATCTTTGCAATGGATTCATTAATAAGAAGAGAAATTTACGCACATTGA
>LFRM01375364.1_pt1 | contig 15514 bp, 18 predicted proteins | sample 618341 | NCBI WGS metagenome assembly LFRM01 (sample SAMN03654438, study PRJNA283298) | anaerobic digester metagenome | isolation source: pool of bioreactors CSTR01a, CSTR02a, and CSTR03a thermophilic anaerobic... | place: Denmark: Kgs. Lyngby | collected 2014-05-21 | reverse complement strand
GGTTACAAAAAAAATATTGACTTAGAGTCCCTAGTTATTTCGACAATTGAAGGAAAAGTTGTAAATATTGATTATGGACGTGTGAATTCAGACCGATTTATTAATTCTTGTAACATGGGTCTGGATGCAGATGTACTAATTGAGTTTAATATGAATCGTGGACGAATACCAAATCGTTTCTTATACGCTTATTCCATCATGAAAACGATTCAAAAACCAAAGGTACATATCAATCGTATTGAAAATCATACAACCAATGAAATCGTTGAAAAGGATATGATGCTATTAACAGTGATGAATGGAAAATATTATGGAAATGGTTATACACCGACTCCGTTTGCAGAAATTCAAGATGGCATGTTTGATATCTGTTGGGTAGAAAAGATGTCAGTACCTAGGATTGTTTCTTTATTATCTAAATACAAAAAAGGAAACCATATCAACGAAAAAAGAGTTCATTTTCTAAAGAGTAATCACTTAACTATTTCTTCCGATGAACCTCTAAGATATGGATTAGATGGAGAACTTAAAGAAAGTTACAAAATTGAAATTGAGAATATGGCAGGACAATTAAAATTTATGGTTTGTAAATCATCACCATTACAAGGAGAAAAAATGAAAGTTTATATTGAAAAAGATGCACAAGCAGTAGCAGATACAGCATATCGCTTTTATGAAAAACTATTATCAGAAAAACCAAATGCAGTGCTAGGTCTTGCGACGGGATCGACTCCGATAAAATTGTATCAAAATTTAATTGAAGGATATCAAAAGAGTCAAATTTCTTTCAAACATGTAACTTCAGTGAATCTTGATGAATATGTCGGGTTACCTGTAGGCCATAAAGAAACATATCGAGAATTTATGAATAATCAACTCTTCAATTTTATTGATATTGATAAATCCAATACCCATGTCCCTGTTTCTCATGGCGATTTACAACAAAATGCAAAGGAATATGAAAATCTTCTTGATACATTGCACATTGATTTACAGTTACTTGGACTTGGTGAAAATGGCCATATTGGATTCAATGAACCTGGAGAGGATTTTGATTCAGTGACACATATCGTTGAACTTGATCAAAATACACGTGAAAATAACGCTCGTTTCTTTGATTCGATAGAGGATGTTCCTACACAAGCAATTACCATGGGTATTGCTTCTATTATGAAGGCGAATCAAATCCTTGTCTTAGCTACCGGAGAAAACAAGCAAGAAGCAGTTTTTCAAATGGTAAAAGGCAAAGTTTCTTCGCAATTTCCATGTACGGCTCTTCAAAATCATCCAAATGTTCTTGTGATTGTTGATGAAGCTGCAGCAAAGAAACTACATGAATAAGAGAGAAATACAAGCTGTTGTCTGTGATTTAGATGGTACATTACTTACCTCTAAAAAGAAAATCTTGAATGAAACAAGAAATGCCTTAATCGAACTTCAAGAAAGAGGCATTAAATTAATCTTAGCATCTTCGCGCACTTTGTTTATGCTAGAAGAAATTATTGACTCTTTACAAATGAGACAACACAATGGTTATGCTGTTTGTCAAAACGGATTAGTCACTGTCGATCTTAGTAACGCCGAGATACAAGAATTTTCTGGTATCAGTGATAGTCAAGCTTTGGAAATTTTTGATTACTTTAAAAGGTATCGACATCTAGGGGTGTTTGAATCTGAAAAAGGATTTCAAATCCATATACCAATAAAATTGAGATGGGCTATGCCAATTTATTACTATATAATTGCGAAGAAAAAGTATTCAGATATGAGAAATATTACCTTTACATTATTTGGTGATTTTCGATTTAGTCCGGACCAAAAAATTGAAATTATTCATAAGCGTGACGAACTAACATTCCCTGTCTCTAAAGCTGGATACATCCGTTTAACCAAGGGAATGGATAAAATGGTGAATCAATTAAATGAAAATTTCTGTGAACTAGACATTATCCGAATTTCAAGAGCATGGGCTGATATAATGCCTAAAGGGATTAATAAAGCTCATGGTATCAATTCACTTTCAAATAAACTTGGTTTTGGTTTTGAAAATATGATTGTTTTTGGTGATGCAGAAAATGATATCGAAATGATTAAGAGTGCACGATTAGGAATTGCAATGGGTAATGCGATGCAAAAAGTAAAACAGAATGCAGACGATATTACTTTATCCAACAATGAAAACGGCATTGCTCATGCTTTAAAAAAATATGGTTTAATTGAGTGAGCAATTCAGATGACAGAATATAAGGAATTCGTTATACTATCAGTGAAGTTAAGGAGACAGAAAATAAATGAAATATGCAACAAGTGAAAATTTTAATGAATTAATTAAAGAAGGGGTCGTATTAGTGGATTTTTATGCCGACTGGTGTGGCCCATGTAAAATGTTAGGACCAGTACTAGAAGAAGTAGCTAAGGAAGATCCTTCAGTGACAATCGTCAAAGTAAATGTTGACAATGAACAAGCGTTAGCTCAACATTTTAAAGTTCAATCGATTCCAACTCTTTATTTATTTAAAGATGGACAAGCGGTTGCTCAAACAATGGGTTATCAAGCGAAGCCAATGCTTCAACAATTTATTGCCAAAGCTAAATAGCAATATCAAGCACTCCTAGAGAGTGCTTTTTATTTGTTTATTCAATAAAGCGTTTACAAAAATGGGTTAGTGTTTAAATTCGCTAAACAATTTGTTTAATGGTTGCATACATCAAAAAGTTGTGTATAATAGAGAAGGGTTTAGTTTAACTTGAAATTAAGTTTAGTATTACTAAACCGAAGGGGGCACTTATGCAAATAGGACAACGTATTCGAAAGTACCGGACAAAAAACGGTTTAACATTAGAAGAGTTAGCAAGTCGAACAGAGTTAACCAAAGGTTTTCTCTCTCAACTAGAAAATGATTTAACATCTCCATCGATTTCTACATTAGCAGATATCGTTGAAGCACTAGGTGTGACATTATCTCAATTCTTTATGGACGAAACAAATGATCAAGTCGTTTTTGGTAAAGAAGATTTTTTTGTCGATAAACAAGAGAATTATACAATCGATTGGATTGTTCCTAATGCGCAAAAAAACAAGATGGAACCAATTCGTTTATTACTGAATGAAGGGGGATCGTCCATGATGATTAACCCTCATGAAGGAGAAGAGTTTGGATATGTCTTGTCAGGAAAGGTGTCACTTGAAATCGATGGAAAGAAACAAATTGTAAAAAAAGGAGAAACCTTTTATTTAAAAGGCAACACAAGTCATCGACTAGTTAATGAATCAAAAAGAGAAAGTGAAATTCTGTGGGTGAGTACACCTCCAATATTTTAGGGAGAAGATATGAAAAAACTAATTCAATTTAAAAATATCGTCAAGGATTTTGACGGACAGCTTGTATTAAAAGGAATTAATCTAGATATTAATGAAAATGAATTCGTAACATTGCTAGGTCCTTCAGGATGTGGAAAAACAACATTATTAAGAATCTTAGGTGGATTCTTAGATCAAACAGAAGGAAGTGTTTATTTCGAAGACATCGAGATTTCTAACCTTCCAGCATATAAAAGAGAAATCAATACTGTATTTCAACGGTATGCACTCTTTCCGCACATGGATGTCTATGACAATATCGCATTTGGATTACGAATCAAAAAACTAGATGAATCAAGTATTAAACAAAAAGTCGAACGTATGCTAAAGTTAGTAAACTTAGAAGGTTACGAAAACAGAGCTGTAACACTACTTTCTGGAGGTCAACAACAACGTGTCGCCATCGCTAGGGCACTTGTCAACGAACCTATGGTTCTATTGCTGGATGAACCATTAGGAGCACTAGATCTTAAATTACGTAAAGAAATGCAAATAGAACTTAAGAAGATTCAAAAAGAAGTTGGAATCACCTTTATTTATGTAACTCACGATCAAGAAGAAGCACTAACGATGAGTGACAAAGTAGTTGTCATGAATAATGGCGAAATTCAACAGATTGGAACGCCTATTGACATTTATAACGAACCTGAGAATAGATTTGTCGCTGATTTTATTGGGGAATCTAATATCATCGAAGCATTAATGATCGAAGATTACAAAGTTTTATTAGACGGCAAAGAACTCGATTGCGTCGATTATGGTTTTGGAGAAAATGAAACAATAGAATTAGTCATTCGTCCTGAAGATATTGATCTAGCAGAGCCTGATCAAGGGGTCTTTAATGGTGTTATTAAGTCGCTTGTCTTTAAAGGGGTTCATTATGAATACTTAATTGAAACAGAATTTAGAAATTATATCGTTCACTCCACAGATTTAGCATTAGTAGGAAAAGAAATATCCATTCAATTTGGTCCTGAAGACTTACATGTGATGTGGCCAATGGAGATGTATTAACATGAAAGCTTTCAAAAGGTTGGTCATTCCGCACGGAGTGTTTATGGTTGTCTTTATTGCCTTCCCAATGTTGCTGATTGCTCTATATGCGTTCACAAAAAAAGGAAACGATATTGTAACCATTCAATTTACCCTAGATAACTTTATACGATTCTTTGATCCTGTCTTCATCAATATTTTGATACAATCACTAAAGATTGCACTAATAACAACAATCTTTTGTTTACTTATGGGCTATCCAATTGCGTATTTTATTACCAAACAAAGTGAGCGTTCTCAAATGTTATTGATACTGTTAATCACAATGCCTATGTGGGTTAATATGTTAATTCGAACGTATTCTTGGATTTCTCTTCTTTCAACCAACGGAATTATTAACAATATTTTGGTGATGCTAGGGTTTAATCGCATAGAAATGCTCTACACAGATTTTGCTGTCATCTTAGGAATGGTCTACAATTATCTACCATTCATGATTATTAGTATTCATACTCAATTAGCAAAGATGGATCAAAGCTTAATTCAAGCTTCCTATGATTTAGGAGCCAATTGGAAACAAACCTTTAGTAAAGTCATTTTTCCACTTTCTATTCCAGGGGTTATGACAGGTATCACATTAGTCTTCTTACCAGCTGTTTCAAGTTTTGTTATTCCAAAACTATTAGGAGGAGGCTCCTATATGTTAATTGGAAACTTAATTGAGAACCAATTTGGAAGTGCAGGAAACTGGAACTTCGGATCCGCTATTTCCTTAATTATGACAGTCATCATTATTGTAACCATGGCGATAACCAAACATTTCGATAAAGATGTTGAAGACAAAAATAGTAAAGGAGCACGTCAATGGTAGGTCTTAAAGAGCGTAAGTGGTTGTCCCGCTTATCTATTGGAGTAGTACTTGTTTTCTTTTATTTGCCAATACTCATAATGATTATCTTTAGTTTTAATAGCTCAAAATCTTTATCTTCGTTTGAAGGATTTTCATTAGGATGGTATGAACGGTTGTTTAAAGATAGAGATGTAATGGATGCAGTTGTCACTTCTTTCTCGGTCGCAATTATTTCGACGCTAGTATCAACAATTGTAGGGACAATTACAGCAATTGGTTTGAGTAAATCAAGAAAAATTGTTAAAGACATTATGTTATGGGTCAATGACTTCCCAATTATGAATCCAGAAATTGTTACAGCAATTGGACTGATGCTTCTATTTGTCTTTCTGAAAATTGAGGCTGGCTATTTAACAATGTTACTTGCTCATATAACATTTAGTATTCCTTATGTTATTTTATCGGTTTTACCAAAAATTAGAAGTTTAGATCCAAACTTAACAGAAGCAGCATTAGATTTAGGAGCAACTCCTGTTCAAGCATTAAGTAAGGTTATTATTCCTCAAATTACCCCAGGAATTATTTCTGGAGCGTTAATAGCATTTACCATGTCTTTTGATGATTTTGTCATTTCTTACTTTGTTACAGGAAATGGAGTCAAAAACATTTCGATTCTTGTCTACACAATGAGTAAAAGAATTAATCCGACGATTAATGCGTTGTCAAGCATTTTGGTGTTGGTCATTACCATTGTTCTAATTACTATAAACGTTGTACCATATATTAAAGAAAAGGGGAAAAATCAAAATGAAATTAACAAAGAAACTCTTTAGTTTACTAATTATTGCTCTTGTTTTGGCTAGTTGTAGCTCAAACAACTCATCCAAAGAAACACTAAAAGTATTCAGTTGGGGTGAATACATAGACAAATCCGTCATATCCGATTTTGAAAATGAATACGGTGTCCGAGTAATTTATGAAACATTTGATAGCAATGAAAGCATGTATACAAAACTATCATCAGGAGCTAGCTATGATGTTTTGGTTCCGAGTGATTACATGATTCAACGGTTGATTGAAGAAGATTTGCTACAAAAAATTGACTTAACAAAAGTACCAAATGTATCAAACTTAATGAATACCACAATCAATAAAGAATATGACAAAAACATGGAATACAGTGTACCTTATTTTTGGGGAACTGTTGGAATTCTTTACAATAAAGAAACTGTAAACCCACAAACTGTTGAAAGCAAAGGTTGGGAAATTTTTAAAGACACTGATTATGCTGGAAACATTTTCTTCTATGATTCTGAAAGAGATGCCTTCATGGTTGCTCTTAAGGCTTTAGGGTATTCAGTAAATACTGAAGATCAAAAGGAATTGGAAGATGCATACAACTGGTTAATAGAACTCAATCAAACCATGAACCCAGTATTTGTTGATGATTCAGTCATTGATTCTATGGTCAGTGGTAACAAAGATATTGCGAATATTTACTCAGGAGATGCAACGTATATTATGTCTGAAAATGAAGAGATGGCATACTATGTTCCAAAAGAGGGAAGTAATGTTTGGCAAGATGCAATGGTTATTCCTAAAAATGCTGATAATGCAGAACTCGCACATAAATGGATGAACTATATGTTAGAACATGATGTTGCTTTAGCAAATACAATTGAAGTTGGATATAGCACACCTATTCAATCGGTATACGATGTGGTAACTGGTCCAGGTGGAGATTTTGAAGGATACAATTCATATTTAGAGTCTAATAATCCAAATGATGAAGAATACAAATTTAACTCTAAAACAAAAGAAATTGTTTCTGAATATTGGACTAAAGTTAAAGGTGTTAAATAACTGTCGCAATTAAGTAAAGAATAAATAAATGAAGGGGATAGAAAACATAGAAGAAAAGCTTGTTTCCTGTCCCTTTTTTATCGTTATATTTTTCAATTAAAAGAATAGAGAAGATAGCAGTTGCTTGAGGAACCATCAATAATCCAGAAGTGATATTTCTTAACAAGTTATTGTTATTATAGTACCAAAAACAAAAAACCATTAAAACCCCAATCCAACCGTAATCTGTATTCAAAAAATAAGCGGTCAAGAGCCCAATGAATAAGGCAACCCAGTTTCCAAATGTTGTTTTTTCTAGACGTTGAAAAAGATATATCGTAACAATGGCGATAAAAAAAGTTGCCATAACATTTTGATAAGATGGATAGAAGATGTCTCCACTAACAGCTAGATTAAAAAACGGTTCCGACACAAGAGAAAAAATCCCCATTCTTAAGGCATACTTTGGTAAACAACGAGTATGAAGAATTCCTTCTGAAACTCCAAACGCAAACAATGGAAAAGCAATCCGACCAATCAACCTACAGATTATGTACAAAACAAAAAGCGGACTTTGAGAAAGTGGTCCTGAAAAATTAACTCCTTGTTCAATTAATACTGGTTCTATCAGAATAGCACCAATATGATCAATTAGCATTGTAATAATGCCAATCCATTTAAGTTGTGCCATCGTTAATATATTTTGTCGATTCATAACGTTATTCTATCATGTTTTTGTGTTGTACTTTTGACAGAAATGTATCCACATTGTTCAAAAATAGTTTACAATGAAGATATGATAAAACAACTCTTAGAAAACAACTTTAATGAGTTCATTAGTGGTGAACTCTTAGCAGAACAATTAAAAACGACCAGAGCGAATGTTTGGAAACAGATTGAGAAACTAAGAAAACAAGGCTATCAAATTGAGTCGCGAACTAATAAAGGATATCGATTAGTTGGCTATGATCATTTAGTTTCTTTTTCAGCAATCAAAAGACATTTAACGGCAAATTTGAGTGATATCATCCTATTAGACGAAGTTGATTCAACCAATAGTTATATCAAGAGAACATATGGTCACTTGAGTGAGAATACGTTAGTTGTTAGCGACTATCAAACAGCAGGAAGGGGTAGATATGGTCGTAGTTTCTATTCACCGAAGCATCAAGGAATCTATTTAAGCTATTTAATCAAACCTCATTTTGATGACATGAAACAAACACAACTACTAACCATAGCTGCCTGTTTAGGTGTTATCGATGCCATAGAGAATCTTTGTGATGTCCATTTAGAAATTAAATGGTTAAATGATATCTATTATCAGAAAAAAAAGCTCAGTGGTATCTTAAGCGAAGCTTCCTTTGAGGTAACTTCTCAACAATTACAGTATTTGATTGTAGGAATTGGGATTAACTTATTTGTTACTAATATTCCTAATGAATTAAAAGACATCATGATTTCTTTAAACAAACCGATAGAGGTTCATCGCTTGANNACATTTTATAAACGGCTTGAAATGATTAACAAAGATCGTTTAGATTTAATAGAGGATTATTCAAAACGAAACATGTTGTTAAACAAGACTATTCACTATCAAAAAAGTAAGTATCTTGTTAAATCTATCAATGAATGGGGACATTTGGTTGTTCATGATGAAAATGGACAAGTCTTAGAATTACAAGCAGGAGAGGTAACACTACATGTTGACAACTAAACAATGGTTACAATCAGCAATGATGATTGCGTTATTAAGTATTGCTGCTTATATAAAGGTCCCAATTGGTTTAGTACCGATTACTTTTCAGTTCTTAATTGTTTTATTAATAGGGCTACTATTTTCGGCAAAACAAGCCATTCTTACTGTATCTCTTTACATTCTGATTGGTTTGTTAGGAGTTCCAGTCTTTAGTGGTGGAGGTGGATTCGAATACATCTTTCGACCTAGTTTTGGATTTGTCTTGGGTTTTCTTGTTTGTGTCACTGTAACCAATACGACATATAAAAAGACTAAGCATCCTTTATTAGCGGTTCTACTAGGATATCTTAGTCTCTATATGATGGGTTTACCATATTTATTCATGATTCTTACAAAAGTAATGCATATTACACAACCAATTGAACAATTTCTGTATTCTTACTGGATTGTTTTCCTATTGAATGATTGTCTAAGTATTGCACTATCTTTACTAGTTTTTAAACGTTTAGATAAATTTAGTTACTGATTCAATAGCTGCTAGTGTTTCGTCTGGCAATCGATCATTTGGATGCTCTAGATTGTGTTGATTAATAAAGTCAATCCGGTATTGCATCCGTTTTCTAATTGTTTCAAAATAACCTTTATTCTCAGGAATTTCAAAGCCTTCAACCATTGCGTATTCGATTTGAGGATGATTAATAAATGGTCTAAATTCATTGGTTCCATTCACATCATTTTCAATAATTTCTAAAGTAACTTCTTTGGGTATTTTTTGTTCTAAATAGTAACCAGTATTGATAACGTAACAGCTAACATCGCCCTTCATGAAGAGTTCTTTAAAACGGTTGTAATCATCCAAAAGATTATACACTCTAAATGGATTAGCATAAGGTTCAATGACTAATGCATTGGGATCAATGACTCCTGTCTCAGCAGTTGTTCGTTTGGTTGCTAATGTTAGACCAAAAGTACTTGCTAGAATCGGATCATTAATTTTTAAAAGTGGTGGTAGACTATCGTCTTTCATAATCCAATAGACCGCATTGATTGGTTCATTGATTTTATCGACCCGATTTAAAGTTGAGTAACGCGACTTAACCGTACGACCATTTCCGTTACGAATATCTTGAGTCACTAAAACACGTTTTTTGTCTTGATTTAAAGTGACCCCAACATTTTGAACAGTTAAGAAATAGTCTTGTTCGGGATGGCCTGTCGGATAATCTTGGGTCTTATCAAAATAAGATGGTTCTAAAGCAATACTTGAGCCGTTGTTTATATTAATAATAAAGGCATCATCATGAAGCACTTGGATATCAAATTTGTTATCATGTTTTGCGTGGGTTAACGTTGATTTTCCTGATCCAGATAAACCAAAGAAACTAGCAACGTAATTGTGATCTGTTTTCTTGAAAAGTTTTAAACCTCCATGACAACTTACAAATCCATGTCGATATGCAGTAGCCCATGCCAGAGTTAATGTTCCTTTTTTTAATTCTCCAAAATAATTCATCCCTAAAATACAGACAACATTATGAAGAGGATCAAAGTAGCTTAAACCAAGAGGATAGTTAGGATGCTGCCATTCAGAATCAAAATATACGTATATATCGTTTTCTAAATATTGAACCGACTCATTATAAAGTTTCTTGTATTCATCATTGAAAATTTGGAAATTTAGTAACCAGGATAATAAGTTATTGGCTTGATTATCATTGATACACAAATGAGCTTTGACCATAAAATCTTGGTCAAGACCAACAACAGCAGTTGCATGATAAAATTGTCGATTATAATTATCTTTCATGCTGTCTTTGATTAAGTCACTAAGCAGTTTGTCTTCTTCTTTGTTTTGATTGACAATCCGACGAGCTTTTGCGGAGCGACCAACTATTTTGCCACTATTTTCGACCAAAATAGTAGCATCTTCAGGAAGTCCTAACTCTTGGGTATGTTTGATAGGGATATCTGTCACGATGGTTCGTGGATGTTCTTTCGCCAGTTTATATGCTTGAGGTAAAGTGTCTATTTTTCTGACATTGTTTCGGTAAAATGTTGTCTCAATCAGTGTTTTCAGTGGAGACAACAGTGGATTTGTGTCACGAATTGTATGTGATTCAAATTTTTCTACTGTAGCCATGTTTATTCTCCTTTATATTTGATAATATTATATCATGAAAGGGCTTACTTTATTATTAAATTATCAAAGTTAGTACTAAAAAACATTGAAAGAACAACATTGTGTCAAGTCTTTGAGTATAATAAAATCAAGAAAATAGAAAGGAGAGCTCCGTGCTTTGGTTTAGAAAGAAAAGAAAGAACAAACAACCGACTGTAATAAAAGAAAGTACTACCACACCTATTCAAGAAAATAGAGTGTTGTTAACAAGAGAAGTCGTTGATCAAGATGAGAAGGAGTTGGTAGCTGCTATCACAACTAGTATTGTAGCCAATGATCATCCTCACTCAAGCTTTAAAATCAGCTCAATTCAAGAAATTGATGTTGATAAAGAAAGAGCAATCGCAATCGTTTCTGCTGTTTTAGCCAGTGACAAACCACATAGTAAATTTCGCTGTGTATCAATTAATCAAGTAGGAGAAGGAGAACAATTATGTTAAGAAAGTTTAGAATTAAAATCAATAACAAAGAATACCTTGTTGAAATGGAAGAATTAACACCTCAAAGTGCACCTGTCCAAAAAGTCCAACCAGTCTCAACAGTACAAGCAGCACCTGCTGCTACGTCTGAGCCCGTTGTTGTGGTTCCTCAACAAAAAGCAGAAGGGGTTCGTGTAGAGGCACCAATGCCAGGAAATATCTTGGAGGTGTTTGTTAAAGTAGGAGATGTTGTGAAGGAAAATGACCCTCTAGTGATTCTTGAAGCGATGAAAATGGAAAATGAAATAGTATCACCAATCCATGGAACGATTACGAGTGTTGCTGTTACGAAAGGAGTCGCAATTGATGTTTCAGAACTCATTGTGACAATTCAATAAAATGCATATTATATATGAAGGTTTGACATCAATCACACTACCTCAAGTAGCGATGATGCTTATCGGCTTAACACTAATGTACTTAGGGATCAAGAAAGAATTCGAACCAACTTTACTAGTACCTATGGGACTAGGAGCAATCTTAGTCAACTTTCCTAACTCTGGAATGATCACTCAACCAGGTGGGCCAACAGGAGTTCTCAATGTACTGTTTGAAGCAGGAATTGAAACAGAACTGTTTCCTTTATTAATCTTCATTGGTATCGGAGCTATGATTGATTTTGGCCCACTATTAAAGAATCCATTCATGCTTTTGTTTGGTGGAGCAGCTCAATTCGGTATTTTCTTTGTTATCGTTGTTGCGGTTTTGTTTGGATTTACGATTGAACAAGCAGCATCCATTGGTATTATCGGTGCAGCAGATGGTCCAACCTCGATTTTTGTGGCTAACAAGTTGGCTCCCGATTTATTAGGACCAATTACCGTTGCGGCTTACTCTTACATGGCGCTTGTGCCAATCATTCAACCTTTTGCGATTAAGTTAGTGACAACAAAAAAAGAGAGACAAATTCGAATGAAGTACAAAGCGGAAGGCGTTTCTCAAAAAGTTAAAATCTTTTTCCCAATTGTCATTACATTTGTGGCAGGTTTTATTGCTCCAGTATCGTTACCACTCGTAGGATTCTTAATGTTTGGAAACTTGCTGCGTGAAACAGGTGTCCTTGATCGATTGAGTAGTACCGCTCAAAATGAGTTGGTAAATATCGTTTCGATTTTACTTGGACTAACAATTTCACTAAAAATGACAGCAGATGCTTTCTTAAATGTTCAAACATTAATGATAATTCTCTTTGGCTTAGTTGCATTTGTAATGGACACTATCGGAGGAGTTTTATTTGTTAAATTATTAAATCTCTTCAGAAAAGAAAAAATGAATCCAATGATTGGTGCAGCAGGTATTTCTGCTTTCCCAATGTCTGCACGTGTTGTACAACGTTTAGCAAGCGAAGAAGACAAACAAAATTTCGTACTAAACTATGCTATTGGAGCAAATGTCTCTGGACAAATTGCTTCAGTAATTGCAGGCGGTTTGATCCTGTCATTACTAGGATAAGGGGGACAACATGAAATTTGATGTAACATTAATACCTCAAGCATTAGAAATAATGGCTCTTGGTATGGCTGGAATTTTTGTCGTCATGATTATTTTATATCTTGCAAGCTTAATTCTTATTAAAGTTTTGCCTGAAGAAAAGTAGAAATGTTAGAGCTAACCAAAAATCAGATTGAAAAACTTTTTGATGTTGGTAATCCTATAACTCTCAACGAAGTATTAAATGCGAGAGAAAGAAGAGTTAGCCAGCAGGAATCATTGGTTTTAGATCATAGGAGCCAAACAATTCTTGTTGTTAAAAGCAACATTCCAGGCCCTATAAAAAACAACCAATACTTAATGAAAATTGGTTTATGGGGTCAAAAGTTGGTGTCAAAAACATTTAACACCTCAGCTGTATTAATTAATGATGATAACTGTGGTTATGAAGCATTTTATGTCATTGATATTCCAGCATTAGAAGTCAAAGAGAAGATGATGTTGATTGAAGATAGTTATCCGCTTGGACGATTATTGGATGGAGATGTTTTTTATTTCTTTGAAAATGGTGTCCAAACGATAAGTCGATTGGACGCTCGCCAATGTTTTATTTGTAACAGAGATTCTAAAAGTTGTGGTTCTCAACGGACTCATAGTGTTTCTCAGTTGCAAGAAAAAGTTAAAGAATTGTGTTTGTTACAATTAAAGGAGGAAAAATGAATCCTAAACGAGTTAGATTTATGGATACCATCTTAAGAGACGCTCACCAAAGTTTAATAGCAACTCGAATGACAACTGCTCAAATGGAACCCATTTTAGAGGTTCTAGACGATTGTGGTTTCGAGTCACTTGAAGTCTGGGGAGGAGCGACATTCGATAGTTGTTTGCGTTTCTTAAATGAAGATCCTTGGGAAAGATTACGAATTATCAGAAAACATGTAAAAAAGACAAAGCTTCAAATGCTTTTGCGTGGACAAAATTTACTAGGATATAAACATTACTCTGATGATGTTGTTGAAGAATTTGTTCGTTTATCTATCAAGAATGGTATTGATGTTATCCGTGTCTTTGATGCATTAAATGATTTAAGAAATATTGAAACATCAATGAAATCAATCAAAAAATATGGTGGGGAAGCACAATGCTGTATTTGCTATACAATTTCAGATGTTCATACTGATCAGTACTATGTTGAGTTGGTTAAGAAGATGGAACAAATGGGAGCTGATTCCATTGCTATCAAAGATATGGCAGGGATTTTGACACCACACAATGCCTCTAAGTTAACAAAGGCGATTAAAGCTGTAACAAAACTGCCTCTTGAAATTCATACTCACGCAACGTCTGGAATATCAGAAATGACCTATTTAAAAGCTGTTGAAGCAGGGGCAGATATCATTGATACAGCACTTTCTCCTTTCTCAGGAGGGACTTCTCAACCTGCAACCGAATCACTGATGATTGCTTTAGAGGAAATGGGTTATGAAACTGGACTAAATCTTCAAAAAATTAATGAAGCAGTGGCATATTTCCAAAATGTTAAACAAGAGTTTGTGGACAATGGCTTATTCAATCCAAAAGTAATGGACATTGAACCCAAAACACTTATTTACCAAGTACCTGGAGGGATGTTGTCCAACTTGTTGAAGCAGTTAAAAGACGCTAAAAAAGAAAACCTATTCAAAGAAGTATTAGAAGAGATACCACGTGTCCGTAAGGAAATGGGTTATCCACCGCTAGTGACGCCGATGTCACAAATGGTTGGTACCCAAGCGGTTATGAATGTGATTAGTGGCGAACGCTACAAAATGGTTCCTAAAGAAATTAAAGACTATGTTGGTGGTTTATATGGTCAAGCTCCAGCACCCTTAGATAGTGACATTGTTAAGATTGTCAATGGTGATAACACGATTATTACTGCGCGTCCTGCTGATTTATTAGCTCCTCAACTTGATCAATTTAGAAAAGAATTAAAAGATTTAGCGATGAGTGAGGAAGATGTATTAAGCTATGGGTTATTTCCTGCGGTTGCTTTGCCGTTCTTAAAGAAAAAACATGATCCATTTTATGATGTTGTTGAACAAATTGTTGAAGTAATATTGTAATATGGAAAAAATGACCAAGATCCAAGCATATTTTAATATGATTAAGAATTATGAGTTGTTTGATGTATATATCAAGCAAAAATCTGTACGTTATAAAGCTGACAATGTTGTTAAGAAACGGTTTTTTTCAGTAGCGATTTTACAAGCTATTTTATCTGTAGTTATTGGTAAAGGGATCGTTGATTTGAATGTTGAAGTTTTTGGTAATGGAAATTTACTAATCTATATGTTTTCACAAATCATAATGATTATTATTATGTGGCTAGTACTAAGTCCCTTTGCTGCAATCGTAATGCCAAATAAATTAATGTCGCATTTCAGTGAAGTTAAATAACCAAATTATGATTGAAAAAGCTCCTATAAGTTAGATTAAAGTCTGATAAATAGGAGTCTTTTTTAGTATAAATCATGCTTTTAGTTTTAGAACGGAAATAAATTGATCCATTCTATCAAGTTCGTTCATCGTAGTGTTTTTTTAGTGTTTTAATTCACAAAATCGATTGCTGAAATCGATTACAAGTTTTATATTAATAGCAAGAAAGGGGTGACTGATTTGAAAATTAACCATAACGCTA
>LFRM01083756.1_pt1 | contig 15519 bp, 13 predicted proteins | sample 618341 | NCBI WGS metagenome assembly LFRM01 (sample SAMN03654438, study PRJNA283298) | anaerobic digester metagenome | isolation source: pool of bioreactors CSTR01a, CSTR02a, and CSTR03a thermophilic anaerobic... | place: Denmark: Kgs. Lyngby | collected 2014-05-21 | reverse complement strand
TCAATTTTTCGCGGAGCGATCTCCGCAACTCCCGCAAAAGCGCGCGTGGAAATTTCTCCGCCAGCAAGCTCTTCAAGCAGGTAGCATGTATAATCGAGCGCCAGTTTCGTGGTGTTGATGTCAACTCCTTTTTCGAAACGGAGCGAAGAATCGCTTTTCAGCCCCAAACGTTCGGATGTGGCGCGGACGGATCTGGGGTCAAAAACCGCTGCTTCGATGACGATGTTTTTCGTGTTCGGGCCGATTCCGCTCTCCTCTCCGCCCATCACACCCGCAATCGCAACCGGTTTTCGTCCGTCCGTAATGACGATGTCGGCTTCGTTAAGTTCCCTTTCGATTTCGTCGAGAGTGATGATTTTCTCACCGGGATTGGCATTCCGGATGACGATGTCCTTGCCAAGTTCATCATAATCGAAGGCATGCAGGGGCTGGCCGAATAGCACCAAAATGTAGTTGGTGATGTCAACGACATTGTTTATGGGGCGGATTCCGTATGCTATCAAACGCGATATGAGCCACCAGGGCGAGGGCTTGATTTCCACATTCTTGACCACCTGGCCGTAATAACCGATGCAGCCCGGGGCTTCGTTGATGACATTGAGCTCAGCGGTCCGGGATTCCTGTGCAGCTTTGAAGGCAAGCGGCTTCAAAGGCCTGTTAAAAATCGCGCTTGCCTCTATCGCGACCCCGAGCATACTCAGCAAATCGCCGCGGTTCGGGGTCAAATCCAGTTCGATGACTTCATCGTCAAGATTCAAGGCCGCCAAAGCGTTGCTTCCGATTTCCGCTTTTTCGGGGAAATGGAAGATACCATCCTGGTATTCTTCCGGAACAAATTTATTTTCCAGACCCAGCTCATTGAGAGAACAAATCATGCCATTCGACTCAACGCCTCGGATTTTGGCCCGTTTTATCTTAAAGCCGCCGGGAAGTTCCGCCCCCTCTTTTGCAACAATCACATGCTGGCCCGCCCTGACATTCGGGGCTCCGCAGACAATCTGGAGTTTTTCATTTCCGACGTCCACTTGACAAAGTGAAAGATGATCGGAATTGGGATGGGGCACGCATGACTCCACATAACCCACGACGAGGTTTGTCCCGTCAACGACCTTGCTCACGCTTTCGACTTCTATTGAATAGAGTGATAGTTTCTCTACGATTTCTTCGGTTATTAATCCTTCAAGATCAACTAATTCTTTCAACCATTCTAATTTTACGCGCATAACATCCTCCTAAAACTGTTTCAGAAAACGCGGATCGTTCTGATAAAAATATCTGATGTCGTCAATTCCGTATCTCAGCATTGCTATTCTTTCAATTCCGAGACCGAAAGCAAAACCTTGGTTCGTCTCAGGATCATATCCCGACATTCTCAGGACATTCGGATGGACCATGCCCGCTCCGAGGACTTCGTGCCAGCCCGTGCCCTTGCATAGAGGGCAGCCTTCGCCTCCGCATTTGAAGCAGGTAACGTCGACTTCCACGCTCGGTTCCGTGAAAGGGAAGAATGAAGGCCGGAAACGGATTTCCAGCTCGTCCCCGAACATTCTCCTCATCAGCAGTGCCAATGTTCCCTTCAAATCCGCCATCGTAATGTCCTTGTCGATTACCAAACCTTCAATTTGCATGAATTGATGCGAATGCGTGGCGTCGTCATTGTCGCGGCGGTAAACTTTGCCTGGGCAGATAATCTTAATCGGCTTCCCGCCCGCTTTCTGCATGACCCTGGCCTGCACGGGCGAAGTGTGGGTCCTGAGGAGATGGACCACATCAAGATAGAAACTGTCCTGCATTTCCCGAGCGGGATGCCCCTTGGGCAGATTCAATAGCTCGAAATTATAATGGTCTGTTTCAATTTCCGGGCCCTCCGCAATCTCATATCCCATGCCGATGCAGATGTCTTCTATTTCTTCGATGGTTTTAGAAAGCGGATGCAGGCGCCCGGCCGAAAATCTTTTTCCCGGAAGCGTGACGTCCAAGCGCTCGCTTTCAAGCCGCTTTTGGATTTCTGCCGCGGTAATTTCCTGCAGCCGCGCAGAAACCTCCTCTTCAACAAAACTCTTAAACTCATTTATCGCTTTTCCCAAGGCCTTTCTCGTTTCCGCATCGGCTTCTCTCATTTTTCCAAGCACTTCCTGCAAAGGGCTTTTCTTGCCGACATAACGGGCTTTGACGGCATTCAATTCATGAACGCTTTTTGCATTTTTCAATTCTTCCCGGACTTCTGATTTTAGGTTCAACAATCTTTCTGTCATAACATCCTCCTAAATGATAATTAAAAAAGTCCTTATCAAAAAATAAGGACGAAATATCATTCCGCGGTACCACCTTTTTTCAACATAAAGTTGCGCTTTGGTATTTGGTAACGCAATATTGTTTTGCGGGCGGGATTAGCGCCACTCCGAGGGCGAATTCATAAAGCGTTATTGTATAAGACTTTCAGTCGCGGTCTTACTCCCTGTTACAACACTTGCTTTACTACTACTTCCTCATCAAAGTGTTCCTATGATTTTGATTTGATAATATTATAGCACTTTTCTTGTCTTTAGGCAATGTCTTTTTACAAATAAATAAAAACCTCACGGAATTGTGATATCTGTAAGGCGGGGTTTGCGGAAAACCGCTTATATAGATAATTAGCCTCCTTTCCAGAGGCTAATATTATAGAATCAGAACGGCCTGCGTCCGAACGGAGTCTGGCAGCCCGGGCGTACCAAACCGGGGATGTTGCAACAATCCTGCTCCTGGAAGTCGTTGAATTCACAACAAATCGGTCTTTCGCAGCATGTATGCCTCAGAATGTGATGGTTAAAAATTCTGGTTTGGTTTTCCAAAATGTGAGGTTGCTCGGTAATGAAAAAGCGATGAATGTCGTTGACTCTCCTGGTTATGATCGGCGGATTGACGACGACGTTTGGATTACAAAACGGATTGAAATTCATTTAGTTCCCTCCTTCAATGCTATTATACGAAAATCATGCTAAAGGGGATGTGCTTTTGTTTATTTGTGTGTTATAATTAATGTAACTCTTGCAAAAATCATCATTTTCCGATTCAGCCAGCAATTATAATAATATAAAACGATAAAAGAAGGAGAAATGGCTATGTATTACACACCGATAGTTATCGAAAGAACATCATTCGGAGAACGTTCCTACGATATTTATTCGCGCCTGCTCAAAGACAGGATCATCATGCTGAGCGGCGAAATCAACGACAATCTTGCCAACAGCATTGTTGCCCAACTCTTGTTTTTGGCAGCCGAAGACAACGAAAAGGACATCTACATTTATATCAATTCTCCGGGCGGATCGATGTCCGCGGGAATGGCGATCTACGACACCATGAACCTAGTCAATCCCGACGTCGCGACGATTTGCACGGGGATGGCAGCCTCAATGGCGGCTTTCATTCTCGCGAGCGGCACCAAGGGCAAACGCTACGCCCTTCCCAACAGTGAAATCATGATCCATCAGCCCATGGGCGGCGTGCGCGGACAATCGACAGAAATCCAAATTGTCGCCGAGCACATTCAGCGTTTAAGAAAAAGAATGAATGCGATACTTGCGGAACTGACGGGAAAAACGATTGAACAAATAAACCGCGACACCGAAAGGGACAATTATATGTTTGCGGAAGAGGCGTTGGAATACGGCATCATCGACAAAATCATGATAAAAAGAAAATAGGGACCCACGGTCCCTTTTTTTATACGATGAAAGCCCTGCGGACTCTATCAAAGAAGTCAGTGTCTTTTTTCATGATGAAGCCGACCGCCTTCTCTGACAATTTTGCATAAATATTCTTTAATCTATTGAATTCCAGATATTTGCCGTCGACGGCGATGTAATTAAAATCACTCTCCTTGACGCTCAGTTTCAGCTTTGCGTAATCAGATAATATCAAAGGCGATTGCAGAACTTTGTAAACGCGGTTGTTTATCGGCGCGATTTCCGTCAGCTGAATCGCTCTAATGTTCGGGTCAATCACGCTCCCTCCGACCGATTTGTTATAAGCGGTGGAGCCCGTCGGAGGAGAAATCAAAAAGCCCGTTCCTCGGAATGTCTCAAAGAGTTTGTCATTAATGTAAATGTCGATGATCTGGGTGTGGATGGGATTGGTGATCGCGACTTCGTTCACAGCATATCCGCTCATGGTTTTTTCTTCGTTCTCAAGGGTGTATTCGAGTAGTTGGTAATAATCGACTTTGTAATTTCCTTTTTTTAGATTCTCGAATATTTCAGGCAACTCTTCCATATTATAGTCATTGAAAAAACCCAACCGTCCCGTGTTGATGCCAATGAATTTCACCTTTTCGAGAATGTCCTCGTACTTATGAATCGCACCCAACATCGTTCCGTCCCCCCCGAAAGAAAAAACGATGTCTGGATTTTTTTCGTCATATTCAAAAGGACATTCAATATTTTTGATATTTCCAAAAATAGCATATTTCATGTTTTCACCGCCTTAAAAAACGCTTCACTAAAAGTATTCCCATGATTGGGTTTTTGTCGTGATTTTTGAAATTATTCTAACCTGGCAGGAGCGCGTACGTTCTTATTTTATCATATTTTGTGTGTTTTTACGATACCCTGTACAATAATAATAACAAGTAAAAACTATTGCAATTTAAAAATTATCTAGTATAATATAAAATAATATGAGAATAGCAAGTTGGAGGAATGAAATGCAAGCTGGTCCGGATGTTCAATTCAAAACACTCTTATCAAAAGAAGAATACGACATTTTGATAGAAAAATTCAAGGGGAATCGTACAGATTTTCAGACCAACCACTATTTTGATACCAAAAGATTTTCCTTGAAAGCCCTAGATTCTTCTTTGAGAGTGCGCGAACGAGAAACACTCGAAATCACTCTGAAACGCAAGAAAGGTTATAAATTGCTGGAGTTAACGCAACCTGTTGACCGCGAAACTTTTCAGAATTTGCGAGAAACGGGAGTTCTTCCGGATGGCGAAATCAAAAATGAATTGCTTCCTCTAATCGGTGACCAAAAACTTGTGAACTTTTTAAGCCTGTCAACGCTGAGAATGTACTTGCCCTATAAAAACGGAGTACTCTTCATCGACAAGAGCGAATATCTCGGCGTGACCGATTATGAGTTGGAATACTCCGCAAGAAACTACCACGAAGCAAAAAAAGAGTTCATTCAGATCATCGGCGAATTTGGAATCAAATATAAAAAAGCCGACAAAAAAATCAGAAGGGCTTTCAAGGCCTATAAAAGGTTAAATTAAAAGAGCGCAAAGCGACGCTCTTTTTTCATTCAGCAATCTTAATTGCTTTTTCATATTCACAAGGTTCTTCTTTAAAACAGTGCTCGCATTCGATGTTGCGAACCTCTTCAGGTAAAAACAGCTCAATGTCATCGTCATTGTAGCCAACCTGGAGTTCATAATCGGTCACGATGATTGGTCTCTTTAAGATGCTCGGATTGGCAACGATGAAATCAACCAATTCGTGCAATTTCATGTTTTCGATTTCATGGCCTCTTTCTTTATAGATGTTGGATCTTGTGGAAATTATGTCTTCAAAGCCACCTTCACTGTTATAAAGCATCTTAAAAATTTCGTCTCTAGTCAGGGGGGTTGTAAAAATGTTCTTCTCGATATATGCGATATTGTATTTGTTAAAATACTTTTTCACTTTCCGACATGATGAACAACTAGGAGAAGTATAAAGCTTTATCATATTCAACCTCCTTTTCACATACTTATTTTACCACATTTTTTTCTACAAATAAATACAATCTATAAAAAATATGACAATATTTCTAAAAAAAAGCATTTCAGATTCTGAAATGCTTTTATTTTATTCTACCACTTCAATAAGTGTCGGATCCTGTGGAACAGGTTTTCCTGCAAGTTCATCTCTATATCTTGCGATTTCTTCTTGACTGCCAAGCACAAAATGTCCTGGAGTAATTTCAACCATTTTCGGTTTGTCTTGTGTAAACTTCCTTAAATGCGGAACATAGTAAAGACGTTTACGATTCTTTTCGTATTCTGGATCCGGAAGCGGAACCGCAGATAACAGAGATTTTGTATAAGGATGTAAGGGGTTAGCAAACAATTCTTCTGCAGGTGCGATTTCAACAAGACGGCCATAATACATAACGCCGATGCGATCGCAGAAATACTTAACAACAGAGAGGTTGTGAGCTATGAAGAGGATAGTTAGATTGAATTGTTTCCGCAAATCATTTAAAAGATTAATGACCTGAGCCTGAATTGAGACGTCAAGTGCGCTTATCGGCTCGTCGGCAATAATTAAATCAGGATTGACAACTAATGCTCTCGCAATACCGATTCTTTGACGTTGACCTCCGGAGAATTCGTGAGGATAACGGGTGGCGTGTTCCTCCACGAGTCCGACCAGCCGCAGAGCCTCTTTGACTTTTTGGTCGATGTACTCTTTGTCTTTGATTCCGTGGATGATCATCCCTTCGGAAATGATTTCACGAACGGTCATCCGCGGATTAAGGGAATCGATCGGATCTTGGAAAATCATCGCCATCTTGCTCATCAGTTTTTTGTTGAGCTTGTTGTCCTTCTTTTTTTCCCTGATTTCCTGGCGTTCCTTCTGGATGATCTCTTCCTGTTCGGCGATGAACTTGTTGAGATCCTCCTGAACCTTTTCAACATCCCTATTCACAATATCATTGTCGCTTTGGGCGGCTGAATCTGTCTTGATGTCCGCGATCAGGGCCTTCGTTTCGGCCTTCTTCATTTTGATCGCTTTCCGCGCATCTTTTATCCGTTGCACATTGGAACGGATTCCGGCGGAAATCCGCACGCCGTTGAAGAAGATTTCTCCGTCTGTGATGTTGTAAAGCTTGATTATGGATCTTCCCGTCGTCGTCTTTCCGCAGCCGGATTCGCCGACGAGACCGAAAACCTCGCCTTTATAAACATCGAAACTGACGTTGTGAACCGCCTTCACAACGATTTTCCTTTTCCAAAAACCCGAAGAGAAGTACTGGCGAACATTCTTTAGGCTGAGAACTATTTCTCTATTTTCATAGTTCATCCTTCTCACCTCTTACACGTCTCACAAGATCCTTAACGGGAGATTCAATCTTCGGAGCATTGGGATGCAGCAGCCAAGTCGCGGCATAGTGCGTGTCCGTGACCTTGAAGAAGGGCGGTTCTTTCTCAAAGTCAATTTTCATCGCGTACTTGTTGCGCGGCGCGAAGGCATCCCCTTTGGGCGGGAAGAGCATGTTGGGCGGAGTGCCCGGAATCGCTCGTAACTGGCCTTTCTGCTTCAAAGCCGGCATCGATTCCAGCAAGGCCCAAGTGTAAGGATGCTTCGGATCGTAGAAGATTTCTTCCGTTTTCCCGTATTCAACAATCTTTCCCGCATACATCACCGCAACCCTGTCGGCCATGTTGGCAACGACTCCGAGGTCGTGGGTGATGAAGATTACGGTAAGGTTCTTTTCACGTTTCAACTTATTGATCAAATCCAGAATCTGCGCCTGGATTGTCACGTCTAAAGCGGTCGTCGGCTCGTCGCAGATCAGAATCTCCGGTTCCATGGACAGAGCGATCGCAATGACTATTCTCTGCCTCATGCCGCCCGAGAATTGGAACGGATATTGGTTGAACCGCTTCTCGGGTTCCGGTATGCCGACCTCGTGCATCAATTCGATCGCACGCTTCTTCGCTTCGGCTTTCGTCATTTTATTCTTGAGGATCAGAGCTTCCGTGAGCTGCTTCCCGACCTTCATGATCGGATTCAAACTCGACAGCGGATCCTGGAAGATCATCCCGATCCTGGAACCTCTGATTTTATAGAAATCAGCTTCTTTCAGCTTCAACAGATCCTGCCCGTCGTAATAGATGTGTCCCGCGTCGATGATGGCGTTTCCGGCGAGTATTCCCATGATGCTTCTGCCGGTCACGGATTTCCCTGATCCGGATTCGCCGACGATGCAGAGGGTTTCGTTTCTCTTAAGGTCGAAACTGATGCCTCTGACGGCTCTTACAAGCCCGCTCGGAGTCCGGAAAGAAACGGTCAGATTGTCAACCCGAAGGATGACATCCTCAGGCATTTCAATTCTATCTTGTCTTGTTTCCTGCATCATTCTTCTGCACCTCTAAGCGACGGGTTCAAAGCGTCTCTCAAACCGTTTCCAAACAGGTTGAAGGAAATCATAAGTATTGAGATGATGACTGACGGGAAGATGGTTAGATACGGATGTTGGACGATTCCGCTGGCACGGCCGGCATCCAGCAGATTGCCGATGGAAAGCGTCGAGGAATCGAATCCAAGACCCAAGTATGCGACCGACGATTCGAAGAAGATTGCGCTCGGGATAATCAGAATCGTTCCGGTCACGATGGTTCCCAAAGCGTTCGGCAGGATGTGCTTGAAGATCAGCCGGAAGTCGCTCGCGCCGAATGTCCGGGAGGCCAGAACATATTCGCGGCCTTTGTAACGGTACATCTGCGAGCGGACCATGCTGGCCGTTCCAATCCAACTGGTCAGAACCAGGGACAATCCCACAAGGATGAGGCTCGGGACCTTTCCGGAAAGGAACATCTTGACGAGAATCATAATGACGATCCAGGGGATTCCTCCCAGAACTTCTGTGAACCTTTCCATGATCAGGTCGACGTTTCCGCCGTAGTATCCGGAGATTGAGCCCCAAATGACGCCGACAGTGATCGTGATTACGGCGACGAACAAGCCAATCAGCAGCGATGTCCTCGTTCCCATCCACAATCTGGTCCAAAGGTCACGTCCGGAAATGTCCGTCCCGAAATAGTGGGGCGGCGTCTCCTCGAATCCTTTCACATAAACCTTATAGGTGTAGAAATCTTGCGGAGTTTTTCCCGGGGGAAGCTGTTGGGGATTCCTTTCATAATAATCTCCCAGGAACGTGTTCGCGACGATCATTTCCTCGCCGTTTTCATTCACGACAATCCGCTCTTCTTCTTTCAATTCCAAATACTTGGCGTGAGTGACATCCTTCAGCCAGCGGGGAGCTGCGCTCCGGGCATAGATGTCGTATTTTATGTCAACAAAGTAGAAAACCTCGCCGTCGAATGTTTCTTCATACTTGGCCTCTTCGATCTCTTCAAGTGAATCGAAGTTCCGGATGTATTCAATGAAGAAGTATTTGCTGTACTCCTCATCCTTCATGTCCGCCAAGCGGGGATCGGAAATGGTTGTAATGTACTTCGCTTCGACTTTGTACTTCCTGGTTCCATCAAAAATTCCCAATTTTGCCAGTCCCGGAATCTTTGGAGGATATAAACTTATGTTCACGTCAATGTAATAGGGGTCGTATTTTGAAAAAATCGGAGCGAAAATCGAAAACAAAATGATGAGCACAAAAATGGCGAAGGCAACAACCGAACTCTTATTCCGGACGAAACGCCTGATTGCGTCGCCGAAATAGCCGATGGCTTTCGTTTCGAATTTCTTGTCGAAAATCCTTTCGTCAAGCTGGGTAAATTCAAAAGCGTCCGGAGCAAACTCCATTTCCATTGCTTCTTTGTTGTTCAGGTTTTCCATTATTTTCTCGCCCCCATTCTAATTCTTGGGTCAACAATTCCGTACGACAGGTCAACGACCAGGGTTGTTGCCAAGCCGATGATTGTGTAAAACGCCAGAGCGGCCATGGCCAGGTCGTGGTCGGGGTTTGTTTCGCTGATTGCTTCCAACAATATGCCGCCGACGCCCTTCACACCATAAATCCTTTCGATGACCAATGACCCGAACATGATCGAGATGAAGTTACCGATGATCAGCGGAACCAGGGGAACCATGGAGTTTCTAAGGGCATGTCTGACTGTCGCCTGGAATTTGTTCAAGCCTTTGGTTCTTGCAAGCAGCAAGTATTCGCTTGTCAGCACTTCGGTAAGCTCCGCCCTTGTATACCTTGTCAAGGTGGCAATCGGACCAAAGGACAAAGCCATTATCGGAATCACATAGTCTTTCCAATTCGCCTGGTCCGCAGCCCGGAACTGAATGGGAAGCCCCATGCTCGTCGCGTTAATCATCAAGAAGGTTACAAAAACAAAGGACGGAACCGAAATGAAGATGATAACGAAGAAACTGATTAAATAATCAAGCGGTTTGTTTTTTCTTAGCGCCGCTATTATCCCGAACAGGAATCCCAGGGGTACTGAAATGATCAGGGACCAGATGTTTATGCTCATGGTGAATGGAATGAACCTGGTAAGGATTACCCAGGGATTCTGGCCGACTTCCTTGACCACGGAGACTCCCCAATCCCCTTTGATAATTCCTTTCAGCCAATTAAAGTATTTTACAGGAATCGGATCGTCCCAACCATGCGCCCTTCCGTAAGCTTCCGCATCTTCCTGCGTGAGCTTGGGGTCGCTCATTCTATAAACCGTGACGCGCTTTTCAAAACTTGTTGTCAATTGGATCAAGATGTAGCACAGCGTCAGGATTATAAAAAGGGTTACGAACATCAAAACGATACGTTTTAGCGTATACCTTATCATAATCTTTTCCTTTCTACAATACCAAAAATGGGTTATTTTTGTTTATTATATCATTTCAAGAAGGAAAAAGCAAATACATATTTCAAGAAGCCCGAAGGGAAAAAACCAAAAATATTATATATGTATATATGTCATAATATAACAAAATGTTTTCCCTCTGAAGATAAAACGTTGGCAAGATAATAACAATTAAGAAAAAGCATTTCAAAGAAGACTTTGAAATGCTTTTTCGCTCAAAAACTGCTATTAAAGCCTTGCAACAAACGAATCAGTTCCCGCTGCTCGGAGGTGTTGCTTCCATTCCGTTCTTGACGAAAGTCTCGCCATAGTAAGCAGAATAGAGAGCATCAAAACTCCAATACATGGGTCCGTCATCGACACCGTCGCCGTCCACGTCCAAATCGATGAGGATGTTCGGGTTATGCGAATCGAGACCGTGGTTCAGGAACAGTCCGCTGCGGTTGTCGTCGCAGAAGCATTCCATAAAGCCGGCCGGGTCGAGCGTTCCACCGCTGATTCCCGCCAAAGCCAGGTCGAACTGTCCGGTCATCTGTTTCACATAGTAGACATCCATGCCGGGTTGCGGAGCGGAAACGGCTTCAAAGACGATTTTCTTCCCGAACTCTTTAGTATTATTGAAGAGTTCGTTGTACGTCTGGACAACATAAGCGTAAATCGCTTCTTGAGTCGTCCCGTCGAAGTGGGCAATTTCGATTGTTATCTTCGTCGGATTTTGTTCTGTGCCTACCGTAATTATTCCCTTATCAATCATGCTCTCGACCGCTTTCACATAACTGGTTTTTGCTTGCTCAGGATTGAATCCCAAATCACCATCACCAAGTCCTGTCGGATCCTGAGCGAGAGGAACGTCGTCATCATAGATTCCGGAGTAGACTTTCTTGCCCCATTCGGTTTCACGATAAGTCTGCATTTCAATGCTGTCCTCGGTCGGAGCAACAATCGCATAAGCATAGGTGAAGTAGGATCCCCAGCCTGTGCTCGTCTTCGAAATCTGCTGCACGCCTTGACGATCCAATCCGAAGTACAGGGCCCACCAGAAGTCGGGTTCTTGGAGAATCGGCTTCGTTTGCCATGCACCTTTACCGAACTTCGCATCAGATTCGGCTTGGGTCATCTTGTTGATGGTCAGCCTGAAGGATGTGGCTCCAGGAACGGTCTTCTTTTGGATGTTGGACATGGTGGCGTATTTGTCATACGCGGAAGCGGGAACGCTGGTGACATCCAACTCGCCGTTTTCGAACAATTCAAGCGCGGCGTTGGCGTCCTTGACAATGGTGTAGCAGAAGTTTTCAAGTACCGGTCTTCTGACCTCGACGTTGGCCGCTTCTTTATTCCACAAGAAGTATTTATCGTTCTTCGTGAATCTGTATTGTTTGCCTTTCTCCCAGTAATCAATCTTATACGGGCCGGAGGCTACAAAGTGGTCCTTGTCAGTTCCGTATTTGGCAGGATCCCTTTCGTATGTCGCCCTGTGAACCGGGGTGAACATGAATCCGGACCAGTTGTAGATGACGTCCCATTGCATCGCCGGGTCTTTGAAGATGACGACGAAGGAATAATCGTCAACCTTCTTGATTCCGACATCGGCCCAGGTTACGCCTTCTTTCTTGTCATAGTAATCCTTCGCGTTTTCAATCGGCAAGCTGGAACCATACCAGAGGTTTGCGCGTCTGTAAGAGCGGTCAGGATTCAGAGCTTCTTGATATGTGAAGATGAAGTCATCGGCTTTGATCGGGTCACCGTTCTCCCACTTCAGATCCTGGCGCAGGTCAAACTTCCACGCCTTGCTCGTTGTAAGCCCGTTCCAATCCTCAACCTCGGTCCATTGATTGCCGGTCAATTGAACGGGGTAGGCGAGTCTTGCTGCCATTTCGGGCTTGACTTCCCAACCGACGCCTTTTCCTTCTTCATCAAGTTTCCAGTCGAACGCGAAGAGCTGTCCTGCGAGGAAGCTCAGGAAGTCGCTTTCGATGGAGTCGGCATAGGCCAGATGGTTCAATGTAGACGGGTCGGCAGATGTCCACATTCTGTAAGGCGGGTCTTCCGGGTCTTCCGGAGTTCTTCCTTTGGCTGTCCCGTTGCCCTTAAACGGAAGAGCTGTCGGACCATAGCCCATTAACGGAACATAGTTGTCAGCAATGAAGTTGACGCGTTCGGAGTAAATAACCAGACCGGAGTTGTTGATGACCGGGATGGACGCGCCTTGGTTGATCAGGTATCTTTCCATGTGGGCCAAAATCTTGGCTTTTGTTTCAAGGTCGGCATATTTGAAGTTATAAATTTTTCCTTCAGATCCGCCAGCCAATTTACCCTCAACTTTAACTACCGTAAAGGGAATTGTTATAATCTTTTCATTGTTTTCATTGTCTCTTACAACGGCGCTGATTTCAACTTTACCAGCAGCAACGCCTGTAACTTCACCATTTTCGTCTACGGTTGCAATAGATGGATCGCTGGAGCTATAAGATACGACCGTGAATCTATCAGGATCGTTAATAGAAAGTTTGTTAGTTTCGCCAACAAACAAGTCGCCGCTCTTACCGCTTTCATAAACCAAGGCAGCTCCGGGGAGAACTTTAACATAAATAATAAGTTCTTTAGCAGGATCTCCTTCTCCGTCTAAGGCATTATATGCGGGCGTAGCAGTCCCTGCAACACCAGCATCATCATTGGTGTAGAATACAAGAGCATAATAACCGGTCAATACGAATGAAACAGTTCCGGTTTCGGCATCAAAAAATACACCGTTATTGTGTTCATAAGTATCCAACCATAGATAGTCGAAACCAACATAATCGAAATCAGCAAATTCTTTTTCATAGAACAGCTCGATGCCGCCTACATACTCTTGGGTATCGCCTTCACCTTCCCATTTTCCTCCCGTTCTATAAGTGGCTTCCGTCTTTACTTTGAAAGTGGGAGCAAATGTATCTTCGGTTTCAACGATATAGACTTTCTCGTCTTCATCAAATTCGAAGGCTTCCTCGAAGTCTTCCTCATTGGTCCATTCCAACTCGACAGTTTCAAAAAGGTTATTGTTATATAAATAGTCTAATACCAGTTCCTCTAGACTCTTATTTTTTAACTCATCGAGTTTTTTCTTGGCTTCTTCTAATGCTTTCTTAGTCTCTTCGAGATCACTTTCGGTAGATGAAAGTTGAGACAAAGCTTCAGCCAAATCTTCTTCTATTTCTTGGATGACTTCGTTTGCAGCTTCTAGTTCATCTTCATTTGTTCCTAAAGCATCTTTTAACGAATTTAATTCCGTTTCTAAAGATGCAATAGTCTCTTTTAATTCGTCAATTTGTTTCTTCAGCTCTTTATCGCTTCCGCATCCAACAAGGACGAAACCGACAACAAATAACAGCAGAAGAACAAACAGTTTCCGTAACGGATTCATTTCCCTTCTCCTTTCCTTAAATTTTATTATTTTTACACGAAATTATTTATATCATTCGTGGTTAACTAATTATATACTAGATATTAGCTGTAGTCAAGAATTTTTTTCATGTAAATCGCTTACATTCCTCTTTTTCAAGAGTTTTTTAATGAATTGCTAAACAAAAATTGCCTAATCTTGTCGATTAAGCAATGCATTTTGGAAAGATTTCGAATAGAATTAGGAATTAAGCGATAATAAGCCACCAAATCAATCCGATCATAAAGAAAACGATTCCGATTGAAAGAGTCGGCCAAACATCTAATTTCGGCTTGTCTCTTTTCATCTCCACATACTCGAAAAACTTCATCGGATACTTCGGAGTCCTGCGGAACATGTCGATGATTTTTCCGATGCTCCAGGTGATGGTGTAAAAAACGCCTTCGTTGGTTACCCAGTACATCAAAGCCTGCAGCAACAGGAAAATTCCGGTGATCCAAAATGCTTCCAAAGCATAATAAGTTTCGCCCATCCTTAAGAAGAATAGTAGGGACCAGATTATAACCGTTAATATGCCGGGGAAAATAAATTTTCTCAATATTTTCATTTTTTATACCTTTTATTCTCATATTCTAATTGGTGCAATTTTTTTAATATCCATGCCTTATATAGAGAAAGGAATCCCGCAAAAATTCCGATGGAGTAAGCAAGAAAAGGAACCGCTCCGTTTTTTGTATTGATATAGGAACTGCTAAAATATTCACTCAAAAATTCTTCGAAAATTAGATCTATTTCTTTTCTATAACTTATAATAATAACCATCAACAGAAAAGAAAATATGATCAAAGCACCACTAACAATATATTGTTTTATTTTGTTTTTTTGGCCGAGATCAACGAAGTTCAATATAAATGTCAGAAACAGCAAAATATATAGAGTCGCCATTTCCCAACTGAAATAATTTAAATGCGTTTCCCTGGTCTCTATCGGAAGAACAAAGTTATAAACTTTTAATTCTTCCTGGTAATTCGCTCCGACCTCGTTTCCGGCTTCATCGGTCATATAATAAATTACGCCCTTTGAGGAAAAGAGAGTCGAAAAAACCGAAAACAGGAGCAGCAAGCCGGCAAGAGCGATAATGAAATTGAGGAAGAATTTTGTTTCTCGAAGTTCTTTTCGCGTCATATTCATATTTTTCACCCGTTGCTTCAAAGATTATGTTTATTTTATTACTTTTTTCTTGCGATGTCAATTGTTAATATTCCCGAAGCGTGTCTTGACAAAACAGCCTTAATGTTTTACAATATAACAAAACCGTGACGAGAGCTAGTAATTAATCCTCTTCAACCGCAGCGAGGCCGGAGAGTGGAAGCGGCCGTTGATTGATTAACGAATGGACTCTTGTAGTTGTGACGAGGAAATGCGTCAACGTAGATCTGCGTTAAGGATTCGAGCGCCAAGACCATTGTGTTTTGGAAATAAGGTGGCACCGCCGAGATTTGGTCCTTATAATATTTAATAAGGACTTTTTTTATTATTAAAAAAGGAGGAAACAAGATGGCTATGAAAAAAATTGTTCTATCGGGCATCAAGCCCACGGGCGTTCCCACACTCG
>LFRM01172282.1_pt1 | contig 15528 bp, 10 predicted proteins | sample 618341 | NCBI WGS metagenome assembly LFRM01 (sample SAMN03654438, study PRJNA283298) | anaerobic digester metagenome | isolation source: pool of bioreactors CSTR01a, CSTR02a, and CSTR03a thermophilic anaerobic... | place: Denmark: Kgs. Lyngby | collected 2014-05-21 | reverse complement strand
GGCATTGTCGCCAGGGCAACTGTCGGAGCGATTCCCGGGACAATTTACGGGTAAGTTTCAGGACAGCTTTATTTTGCCTGACTTTATCAGCTCCATGTTCCTGTCGATGAGTTCCTTCCTTATCTGCACGCAGGCATATGACCTCAGCGGATCTTCCGGCGTGTTGATCACGTAGTCGAGCATTTTGTCGACCGTGGTACGTGCCACGTGGACCCTGGTGTCGGAGGAAGCGTAGTATATCAGCAGTTCGCCGTTTGACCTGGCAACGGCGCCGTTGCAGAATACCACGTTCGATACATCTCCCACCCGTTCTTCGCCTTCCGGGGCGATGAGATAGCCGCCGGGCCTGTGCGTCACGATCTCGGGATGCTCCAGGTCGGAAAGGAAGGCGTAGATCACGTAACGCAGCCCGGCCGCGGTGTTCCTCACACCGTGGGCGATATGCAGCCAGCCTTTTTCCGTTTTTATCGGCGCCGGGCCCTGGCCGTTCTTGACTTCCTTTATGGTATGGTATTCCTTGCAGTCTACCATGATCTCTTCGTCGATGGACGCGTTTTCGATATCATCGGCAAGGGCCCATCCGATGCCGCCACCGGTCCCGGTCTCGATGAAACCGTCCTGGGGCCTCGTGTAGAATGCGTATTTCCCGTCCACGAACTCGGGATGCAGCACCACGTTCCTCTGCTGCGGCGATTTTGTCCTGAGGTCAGGGAGGCGTTCCCACGTTTTAAGGTCCCGTGTCCTGGCTATGCCGCATGCCGCCACCGCGCTGGAAGTGTCGCCCGGAAGTGCGTCCGGGTCCTTCCGCTCCGTACAGAACAGGCCATATATCCAACCGTCCTCATGCTTAGTCAGGCGCATGTCATACACGTTGATATCCGGATCGTCGGTTTCAGGCATGATGACCGGGTAATCCCAGAACCTGAAATTATCCGTGCCGTTCTCGCTTTCCGCGACCGCGAAGAAAGATTTCCTGTCGTAGCCTTCAACACGGGCCACAAGGTATATTTTCCCGTCAAGCTCTATCGCGCCGGGATTGAAGACGCTGTTTACGCCGAGCCTTTCCATCAGGTAAGGATTCGTCTCCTCGTTGAGATCGTATTTCCAGAACAGCGGGATGTGGTCTCTTGTAAGCACCGGGTACCTGAACCGTTCATATATCCCGTTGACTGATGGGAGAGGCTCGTTTTTGCGGGTGATTGTCCTGTTGTACCCGGCTATGAGTTGGTCAAGCCTGTTTCTGAAATAACTGCTCATGTCCGTTCCTGCCTCCTGATAAGAATTGATGCCCCTGATGTTACCAACGCCTTACCCCGGGCCTGACCGGATCTTCCGGCGGGTGTCGGCGTTCAGCCATCGTATCCCTGCGGGTGGCGGTATCCCCACGTGTGCCGGCGTTCAGCCATAGTATCCCCCCCCGGGTGCTGGCGTTCAGCCGTCATGTCCCGCGGCCCGCCTGATGATCTCGAAGCACATCCGGCTGTTGTGGTAAGGGCATTTCCACGGGCTTATCCTTTCATCGTCCGCGAGAGGCGCGCCGCTGCGGGAAACCGCCCTGCGCCATTCGCCGTTTTTGCGGTCCACTATATATTTATCGATGAACCTCCACGTTTTCAGCGCTTCATCCAGGAATGCACCTTTGCCTGTAAGCTGCCAAGCGTTTATGAAGCCGACGACAGCTTCCGCCTGCGGCCACCAGTCCTTGTTGTCGTCCAAAACACTGCCGTGCCTTTCGTTGAATATGCCGCCGAACTTCCTGTCGCTCCCGTTCACGAGGACACTTTCGGCCATGTTTACGGCTGTTTTCACCGCCCTTTCCATGAGAGCGGGGTCACCCAGCACTTCGGCGGCCTCGTGGATCAGCCAGCTTCCTTCTATGTCATGGCCGTAGGATATGATGTCGGCGCATGGGGTCCAGTCCATACCGAAGAAGAGCCTGAAACTCCAGGTACTGCTGTCGACTATGCGGTCCATCACGGTCTCAAGCAACGCCTTCAGGCTTTCCCTGATTTCGTCCTGCTTCCAGACCCTGTACAGGTTCGTGTAGGCCTCGAGGACATGCAGATGCGTATTCATCGATTTGGGCACGTTCATGTCCTTTTTGCTCAGGCTCATGTCAGCCAGCGGCGACCAGTCGCAGGCCAGCGCTTCCAGGTAGCCTCCGTGTTCTTTATCCCTTGCATGCTTTTCCAGCGACCTGAACAGGCCGACGGCCAGTTCCAGCGCGGAACTGTCCCCGACAGCGCGGTAGTACTCCGACAGGCCGTATATGACGAATGCGTTGGCATATACCTGGTTTTTCGTATCTTTAGGCAGGCCCCTGTGATCGAGCATCCAGTATACACCCATGTGCTCGCGGCTTATGAAGCGGTCGCGGATGTATTCGTACGCCCGGGCTGCCATTCCAAGATACTTTTCATCTCCGTACAGCCTGTATGCCGCCGAAAATGTCCAGAGTATGCGGGCATTCAGTACGGATGGCTTCTCATGCAGGGTATCCACATCAAGATCCCCGGAAATGTATCCGTAAAAACCGCCGTTTTCATTGTCTATGGCATGCCTGCACCAAAAGTCCAGTATGTTCGATCTCAGTTCGTCCCCGGCCAGGACCCTGAGCTGACTGACAGTACTTACCATTGCCGCACCCCTGGTCACCTGTATTCGATGTCGTCGCCGTTTACCAGTTCAGAACGGCTCTTTATGTACCCGATCACTTCGTCCGCCTGTGCGAATGCCAGTGCGACATACGTATCAGCCGCTCCGTAGTAAATAGCTATCCTTCCCGTTTCAGCGTCATGCAGCGTGGCACACGGGAATACCACGTTCGGGACGAAACCCGTGGTTTCGTAAGGCATTTCAGGGGTCAGAAGGTAGTCGGCGCACCTGTACCGCACTATCGAGGGATTGTCCCTGTCGAGTATGGCGGCGCCCATGCTGTAGACATAGCCGCTGCATGTCGTGGTGACCCCGTGATAGAAAAGCAGCCATCCTTCATCCGTCTCGATGGGCACGGGACCTGCACCGATCTTGGTGCTCTGCCACCATCCGCTTCCGCCGCGGGCCATCACGCGCCTGTGCCTGCCCCAGTACCTGAGGTCAGCGCTTTCGCTGATGAATATGTCACCAAAGGGCGTGTGGCCGCTGTCGCTGGGCCTACTGAGCAGCATGTACTTCCCGTTTATCTTCCTGGGGAACAGGACCCCGTTCCTGTTGAAGGGCGGGAAGGGATTCTCGAGCCTGATGAATTCCCTGAAATCCCTGGTCATGCCGAGACCGAGCGCAGCCCCTGCAAAATCCGTGCACCAGGTTATATAGTAAATGCCGTCGATCTCCACGAGCCTGGGGTCATACGCATAATTGGGATCGTACGGCTTTCCTTTTTCATCTTTCCACCTGATCGGTTCATCGTGGATTTCCCAGTGTATCGCATCGTTACTACGGCCGAAATGGAGCCTTGCCTTGCCGTCCGTATGGTCGGCCCTGAAGACCCCGACGAACCCGTTGTCATAAGGTATCACTGCGCTGTTGTAAACCCTTCCGCAGTGTCTGGCCGGGTTGCGGTCTATTATGGGATTGCCGCTGTATCTCCACACCAAGCCCCTGCAGTCGCCCGGTTTGTCCTCCCAGGGCATGTTTTTCAATGGCCTGCCGATTATGCCCATACCTGCAGCCTCCTTTACGTAATATTACAAACTGGTATTTGTAATATTATAGTATCAGATGACAAGTTGCCAGTAAAGTGGTAAAATGGTGACAGGCAAGTTTCCACCGACCAGGAGGTATTATGGCCAATAAGGTTACGATGGCGACGATAGCCAAAAAACTCGGTGTTTCGAAAAACACCGTATCCCTGGCGCTGCGGGGAGCGGGCGGCATCAGTGAGAAGACCCGGCGGATGGTCGTCGAAACGGCGGCCAGGATGGGGTATACTTACACATCATTGGGGAAAAACGTACCCGAAAGCAGGAACCTGTGCCTGGTCATCCCCAGGAGCACGCAGACCGCTCTCGACTTTTTCAGCAACATACAGATGGGTATCGAGGATGAGGCAAAGAAAAACAACATGAACACGATCCTCCACTATTATGACGAGGCCGAGGCAGACCCCCAGATCCCGAACTGCATACGGGACGGGATGGTATCAGGGATAATCACCCTCGGCAGGGTCGGGCGGAACATGGTGCGGAAACTGAAAACTACCGGGCTCCCGGTCGTCATGGTCGACAATTACTTCGACGACATGGAGGCCGATTGTGTACTGACGGATAACCATTGCGGCAGCTATGTTGCAACCTGGCACCTCATAAAGAACGGACACAGGAACATAGCCTTCTACGGGGAGATAAAGGCTTCCGTGAGCTTTTATGACAGGTACATGGGCTACAGGAAAGCGCTTGAGGATGCAGGGCTGGCGGTACCCTGCCACTGTGCCGCCCTGACAGGCTGCCCGGAAATGATCCTGCCGGAAGATCTGGCGGAGATCCTGCGGCGTATAAAGGCGGAAGGGGACTTCCCGACCGGCTTCGTCTGCTGCAATGACGCAGCGGCGATCACGCTGTGCAAGGCTTTGAAGCAGCTGGGTATCGACATACCCGGCGAGGTATCCGTTATCGGTTTTGACGATATCAGCGGGGCTTCCCATATCGAGCCCGAACTGACCACGATGCGGGTGAGGAGGGAGTCCATGGGCAGGCGGGCGGTAAACATGCTTCTGGCAAGGCTTTCCGGCAATGGAGGCGCCGGGGAGAAACTGCTGCTGTCTGCTTCGCTCGTGGAGCGCAGCACCGTAAAAAGACCGGATGCGTGACGGCCGTGGTGTAACGTTGCTGAAGCCGGGGCAGTGCCGGATAAACGCCGGATAGACGCCGGATGCGAGGCATTGACGTCAGATGCGCCGGGAGAGAAACGCAAACGGCGGACAGCCGCCGGGTGGAAAAATGATGGGAAATGGGGTATAATAAAAACTGCCGATGTTTTGTCAGGACACCTGTAGTTTTCTGTTACCGGGGGTTTGACTTGAGAGCTATAAAAGAGGCAAAAGTGATTTCCAGGGTCAGAAGGAAGACCAATACCAGGAAAACCGTTTTCATCCTGCTGGCGGTTTTTGCATTTCAGTTCCTGGCCGTGATGGGACTGATCACTTTTGGCGGAAAGTCCGACCCGGAAGCACAGACGGAATACCTTATCATACTTGGCGCGCAACTGCACGGCGAGACTCCGTCAAAAGCGCTGTACCAAAGACTTGATGCAGGCATTGCCTATCTCAGGAAATACCCCGATACGATCGTGATCGTTTCAGGCGGTCAGGGCAAAGGAGAAGACATCGCTGAAGCCGAGGCGATGTACAGATACCTTGCCGCAAACGGCATCGACGAAAACAGGATGATCAGGGAAGCAAGATCCTCGAGCACGATGGAGAACTTCATGTTTTCCAGAAGGCTCATAGAGCAGAGGGACGGCAGCATTACAGGCGAGATAACTTTTGTGACGAACGACTACCACATATTCCGTTCGAGGATGCTGGCGAAAAGGAACGGCTTGAAAGTCCGCGCCCTTGCAGCCGGATCGTCCGGCACGCCGGTATCGGCGTATCTCAGGGAATACCTGGCATTTTACAAGTCGCTCCTTTTCGACAGGTGATTTATCTGTCCGACCATGGTTCATATCCTTATTATTGTAAAAATTTTTTAATTTCATCTTAACAGTTTGTTTAAAATAATTTCGAGAATTCGTAATAATATTTGGGTAATATTAGTTTGGAAACAGGAACGGCACTGGATTTGCATGCGGAGAGGAGGTTTTCTATGTACAGCGGTTTCAACTACAACGATTATTACCAGCAGAGCAAGCGCCCTTCCGGGAAGCGGAGGGTATTGTCCACGATCGCACTTATACTGGTATCGTCGCTGGTCAGCGGCTATGTAGTCGGAACGGTGCTTTACGATAGATTTACTGATGAACTCGAGAGCATCCGCAGGTCTGTTTCGGAAATGCAGGCCGATACGGATGCCGGCGGATGGGACAGGATCGGCTTAGGCACCGGCCTAAGGGACAGCGGGGGAAATGCCGCTGGCAGCGACATCGGGAAAGGCGTGGCCGCGGACGGGGCGTACGGAGCGGCTGAAAGCACACCGCCGGAACTCCCGGGCAGTGATTTGCTGCAATCCGGCAGAAGCACCGATAACCTGGCAAGCGCTGCCGTACAGGCCGGGTCTACTGTGACCGCCATCGCCAAGAAGGCAGGTCCGGCCATCGTCGGTATCAGGATGACCATAGCCGGTACAAGGAGCAATTATTTCGGATTCACCAACAGTTCAGTCAGCGAAGGTTCAGGGATAATCATCAGCAAGGACGGATACATAATGACGAACTATCACGTGGTATCCGGGGCCGATCCGAAGCAGGGGACAGCGTCAAGGACCATACTTGAGGTGTTCCTGCCCGACGGAAGGGAAGCGAAGGCCACTTTCACGGGCGGAGATGTGAAAACGGACCTGGCAGTGATCAAGATCGACATGGAAGACCTTCCTGTAGCGGAACTCGGTGATTCGTCGAAACTTGAGGTAGGCGAACTGGCAGTGGCCATAGGCAACCCGCTCGGGATGGAGTTCGCGGGTTCTGTTACAGTCGGAGTCATAAGCGCACTGAACAGGTCCATCCAGATAAACGGAAGGACGATGAACGTCATACAGACCGATGCCGCGATAAATGAAGGCAACAGCGGCGGTGCGCTTCTGAACTCGCAGGGACAGGTGATAGGTATCAACTCGGCGAAAATCGCGGCTTCCGGCGTCGAAGGCCTGGGGTTCGCGATCCCGATAAACGATGCGTGGCCCGTGGTGGAACATCTCATAAAATATGGGTATGTCAGGGGCAGGCCGTACATCGGCATTTCCGGCAGGGAGATAACGAGCATATATTCCAGCTATTACGGGATACCCCAGGGAATATACGTGACAGAAGTGATCGCGGGCAGCGCGGCCGAGAAAGCCGGCATCAGGAGGGGAGACATAATAGTCGCGATGGCCGGCAAGACCGTCAGGACTGTCCAGGACCTCGACAGGATAAAGGACTCCTATAAGCCTGGAGATACGGTGACCATCACTGTAGACAGGAACGGCAGGAAAGTGACCCTCAACCTGACATTCGGCGAGGAAAGGTGACGACGGGGATCCGCGGACACGGCAAGTCCCAGGCTACTACGGGGCTCTGTCCCCGTTTAACATAGAAAATCCCGGGTGCCTATGCGGCCTCGGGATTTTTGTGATCCACGGCTGCGTATGACGAGCAGGCATTGCAGCGGTCAGGGTCAGACATTGAGCATCATTGCCTCGCCCGTGCCCGGCAGGCTGCCTGTGACCAGGGAGATATCGGCGCCTAGCTGCCTGAAGTCCCTCACGATATCCTCGTAACCTCTCTCGATATGTTCCACGCCCGTGATCCTGGTCGTCCCGTCTGCCATGAGGCCTGCCAGCACAAGTGCCGTGCCCGCCCTTATGTCCCCGGCATGCACCCAGGTGCCGGTGAGCTTCCTGAAGCTGTTGATCCGGGCGGTGCCGTTCATGGCCTCGATATCAGCGCCCATCCTCCTGAGCTGTTCGACATGATTGAAACGCATCGGGTAGACCCTGTCGGATATGATGCTCCTGCCGTGCGCTTTAAGGAGGAGCGCGGTGACAGGCTGCTGGAAATCGCTTTCGAACATCGGGTATTTACCGGTACGGATCCTTGCGGCCTTTATCCTGCCGGTGCCGTCCACGGTTATGCTGTTTTCCGTCTGTTCGAATACCAGGCCGATTTCGGAGAGTTTTGTCATACATGGTTCCAGGTGCTTCGGTATGACGTCATCAACGGTGATCACCCCGCCCGTGACACCGGCCGCGATAAGGTAGGCTCCTGCTATGAGCCGGTCGGGAGCGGGGGAGTGGGTACAGCCGCCAAGGCGGTCCACCCCGACTATCCTGATAGTATCGGTGCCTGCGCCATATATCCTGGCTCCCATCTTGTTGAGCATAACAGCGGTGTCGACGACTTCCGGATCCTTTGCGGCATTGTACAGCGTAGTCCTGCCCTTTGCCAGCACGGCTGCCAGCATGACATTGATGGTCGCTCCACAGGACATAACGTCGAAAAATATCTCCGCTCCGCTGAGCGAATCCGCCTCGACCACGTAGTGGTCTTCGTACATCTCCACTTTCGCTCCGAGGGACCTGAGTCCCTTGATATGCTGGTCGATGGGGCGGGAAACGAAATTGTCGCCTCCCGGGTAGCCGATGGAAACCCGGCGGTGTTTTGCCAGCAGGGCGCCGACGAAATAATAAGCGGCACGGAACGCCGATGACAGGGCCGGATCGATCTCGGCCGTGTAAATACCTGAAGGATCTATGGTATAAGATCCGTTGCTGCCGCTTATGGAAACACCGATGCTTTCCATTATCCTGAATACGGCTTGTATATCTGAAATGCAAGGGATTTTCGAAATATGTACAGGTCCATCAGCCAGGCAACTGGCTGCCAGCAGTGCGAGAGAGCTGTTCTTGGATCCAGGGATCCTGATCCTGCCTTTCAGTGGTTTGGAGCTGTTTACTTCAAGCCATCTCATTTGTATTCGCGATCTCGCTTTCTTGATGATATAGTTTACTATAGCCTTATTATACCCGTAAACACTGAAAATGTTAATCAGTTTTTTTGCGGCGACTCCGTTTTGCTGCCGAAAAACCTCCGCAGTTTATGGAAATGTGCCGTCATGTATATCCTTTCTGAAAAACATTGTAAAGTAGCTGGTCGTGTAATCGTAACCGCTTTTCGTAATGCGTGACGAGTTGTTGTGCCCGGTCATTTCGATACTCCTGGCGGATACCATGTCCATTGCGGCCATCATGGCCGTCATCGACGGGACCGAATCCAGGTTGTCGTTTCCCATCCGGCTGATCGCATCCAGGTCCCATGAACTGATGGCTTTCCACGTGATGATATCCATCCTGTCTGCCTCCGGCGTGCTGAGGTAATGTGAAAAATCTATCGAAGCTATCATGATCGTGCCAGGATCGTCGGACATTATCCTGCCGAGCAGGGAACCCAGCTTTACGGCGTCTTTCTGCGAAAGGTTCCCGTGGAGCAATACAGGTACGATCTTTGCATCCGGGAGGAAGTATTTTATGTAAGGTACGAGAGACGAAACGGAATGCTCGTTCTCGAACAGTTCGTCATTATGCGCGGAGCCATATTCTTCAGCCAGTATTGCAGTTATGCGCGTGTCCGTTTCCAGGACGCCGAAAGGAGTGCCCCAGTCCGCCGAAGATACCTGGACCTTGCCGATGCCGTCGAGCTTGTGGTTCGGGCCGATCACTATGACCGTTTCGGGCGGATCTTCGGCAAGTTCCCGGAAGAATTCCGCGATCAGCCTCCTGGCCAGCAGGTGGTGAGGGACGACGCCGCCCATGATGGTCCCGGCGCCTGCGTCCCTGCTGTCCGCATCACTGATTATATCGAACAGCTGATCTGAGGCCGGCGACCTGTCATTGACTGACCACATGAAATCATTTTCATTATAGTGGATGCACCTGAGGAGACTGGCGCCTTTCCGGCCTATATGGTCCCCTTCTGGGAAGGACAGTCTGTCCTGGACGGCAGGAGCAGCCCCATCCCTGACTTTCGGGACCTGCCCGTCCGGGACTTCGGAAGCCTGCCCTTCCCGTGTTGGTGAAGCCGGATCGTCCCGGGCGACGTCGGCCTGGGACATGTTGGATCCCGTGGGCTGCTGTGTTTCCTGTGCAGGACCGGCCGGTTGCGTTTCCCGTGCCATGCCCGGCGGCTCCGGGCCGCCAGCATCGACGGCCGGCTCCGTGACCAGGCGCGGTCCTGCGGACGGAGACGGGCCGATCATGTCCGATGCCGCACCGGAAGTGAACATGAACAGCTTCACGGCGATCGACACGAGAAACATTATCAGCAGTATCAATAATACTTTTGCGGTGTGCTTTTCCAACCTGTCTGCCTCCGTTCCATGCCGGCCGGTTTTCCGGTCCGGCCGGCCCTTGTCTGCTTCCGCGCTTATCCCGGGATGCTTGCTTTAGCCAGGGGGCTTGCGTTAGCCCCGGGGATGTTCACTTATGACCGCGGCTACCTGTTCACGGTTATCCGCCCGGTCGGCGTGAAACCGGCGATGTCGCTGTCAATATGGCGTACGGCTGCACTGTCGGCCGTGTATGCGCCCGGCGACACCGCCTTCGCGTAATACGTGATGGTGTATTCCTTGTCTTTATAAGCCTTGCTGTAGGGGAGGCCGAACACGACTTTCTGGCCCGTGACTTCATCAGGATAATACAGTATTCTGTTGTTCCTGCCCCATTCATCCGTGTACCAGGCATGGGTGTACCTCAGTCCGGCGGGAAGCACATCGGTGACCTCGTAGTACCCGTCCGGTGCATTTTCGCCGAACTTGACCGTCAATGCCACCCTGACGGTGTCCGAACGGTCGAAACTGGTCACAGGGCCGTCATTGCCTGATTCATATGTCCTTTTTATCGTTACCAGGCCGCTGTCGGTTCGCATCGTTTCGCTCACCGGCGCGGTATATGAACGCGCAGCGATTATGTTGCCGCTGATGTTGCTGAACCTGATGGAGGCCAGCTTTTCGGGAGTGAGTACCAGCCTGAAGCAACTCCCCTTTTTCAGTTCCACGATCTTTTTCACCCCGTCGAGCTCGTACGTGAAGCTGCCCGTCAGGTTCGCGTCCTTGATATGGTTCGTTACGAATATCATCCTTTCCAGGTTCACAAGGAGCATGGACGTCGAATTGGACGAGATATAGCTGAACAGCTTCATCTTTTCCGGGGCGTTGATCCTCATGGCTATCAGTGCGGCCAGCGCCGTGGCGTCGATATTGTCGTCCCGGCTTCCTGCCTCCAGCCAGGCATAGGTTTCGGTGACTGTCGCAGCGGACGACATATATTCATTGTATATCTGCGCGGCTCCCTGGTAGTCTCCCGCTTCTGCAAGCGCGACGCCAAGGGCCAGCCTGGTTTTCATGTCGAGGTCTTCGACGGCCAGCAGCGACCTGATGTCCAGCAGCACAGGTTCTTTGAGCGCGGCAAGTCCCCAGTATGCGTATATCACGTCTTCAGGCATGGTCGATTCGTTTTCGACCAGGCCGTAGAAATAGGCTGCAAGGGCACCCCTGTCAACGCTGTCGGCCGCCAGCGAGCACATCTTCGCAGACAGCTCGGGACTGCTGCTGTCGTAGGTGAGGAGCGCGAGTCCGCCGTCGTAGAGTTGGTATTCCATCAGGTCGGTCTCGTCCTCATAGTACATATCTTCATTGAAATAGTTTTTCAGCAGTTTCGCCGCGATCTTCCTGGCGAGCACCTGGTCGATCCGCCGCCCCCAGTTGTCCCGGAAGAGCTGCCGCAGCTCTCTGTAAAGGACCCACGAATCCTCGTTGAAGATCGTCAGTATCGTAAGCCCCTTTGCATCGGTGGCCAGGGACACTCCTTCGCCAAGGGGGATGAAATCGGTCACGGAGGTCTCGAGCAGGCTGTCGCTGACCCTGAACCCGCGCTCCATGGCATCCCTGTAACTGCCGTACGTACCTTCTATCCTGACCGTGTAGTTGCCCTCATCGAGGGCCCCCAGCTGTATCTCGGTATGCAGCCTGGCAGTGCCTTTTGCGGTAAAGGTCCTGGCAGTCCCGTTTTCCGGGATGAGGGTGACCGTGAAGTCAACTTCAGCGTCGGCGGGGAGCTCGTCTCCGTTGGCCCGCACAAGTATCGAAGGACTGTCCCCGGTCATGAAGGACTTGTTGAATATGGAGTCTACGAAAAACGGGAGTTTCGCGACTAAGTTGGAGGTCACTGTACCGGCCCGGAGGTCGCCCGTGACCGCCTGGCAGGTGATCCTCCAGGATGTCAGGTTGTCGGGCAGCCTGAATGTGACTTCAGCCTTGCCGTCTGTACCGGTCCTGGCCACGGTGAACAGCGCGGTATCCTTGAAATCCCTGCGGACGCCGGAGTCGCCGCCTTCACCGCCCATTTCCGCCTGCGGGCCTTCGTTTTCCGGCAGGAGTCTGTATGACAGGTAATCCGAGATCAGGCCGGAGGAAATATACCTTCCGTACAGTTCGCCGAGCATATCGGCGTTTTGCCCGTAAAGCGCGAAATACGCCTCGTCCACGACGCTTATATTGATTTCCGCGGATACAGGATTTCCGTCAGCGTCTTTTACGTCCAGCAACAGTTTCACTTCGTCTCCGGGCCTGTAGCCCTGCCTGTCGGGCGCTATGCTGATGTCGAGCTTTTTCTCGCTGTAGTCGTACAAGTACACTTTCATGCCCGCATCATAGACCCCGGCCCCGTCGAAGCACAGGGCCTTCACGTATATATTCGGTATGAACCTGCTTTCGAACGGGAATTCGTACACGGCACTTTCGGTGACCGTCCAGTCGATGATCCCGTTCTGCATCTTTATGAACATGTATCTCCTGTCGCTCCCCGTGAACGGATCCTCGTCGTTGTACCTTACCTCGGCCGTGACGGTTTCCCCGGTCCTGTACGTCTTGTTGATGTCGGACTGCGACAGCACGTATTTCCTTTCGTCGAAAGGGTCATATGCGTCCCAGTTGTAGAGGTACTCAGTGAACTCTATTGGACGTCCCTGCGAATCGGCTGCGGATACCACGAGCTTATAAGACTTGGTCCTGTCGTAGGGGTAGCGGATCTCATGCTTTCCGCCGGAAGTGGTGAAGGCGTATTCGGACACGAGGTCTTCCACCAGGCGGTAGGTGTACGTGTCGCGCCGGACTTTATCTATATGGTCATAGTAATAGCCTGTTTTTTCGGCGACATAATAGGTCTTGTAGAGCTTTGCCTTTACCGGGATGTCGACGCTTTCGCCCCTGTAGTCGTCGACCCATGGATAGCCCGAACCGCCGGCTTTCAGTCCGGAGATGTCGATCCTGCTTGTGGAGAAGGTTACTGTGCCTTTATTGTCTTCCATTTTTGATTTGACTTCGATCATCGTATCCCTGGGGAAGACATAGACATGCCGGGTATCGCTCACCTGCTGTTCTTCGGCGTCGCTGTTGACGACGGTGAACGACAGGACCTGGGGTCTCCAGTTCGTTTCGTCGGTGAGCGGCTTTACGGATATTGAAGATCTTCCCTTGTCGTCGCTGGTCAGCACGCCGTTGCTGAACGACCTGCTGTCTATCATTGCCCTGTAATCCAGTTTCATGCCCGAGGCCGGCGTGCCTTCGAAGAAGGATGCGGTGATGTCGAAACCCACCGTTTCCCATGCATACATGTACTGCCGGTCGGATGTTGCTTCTATCGTATATACCGGCTTGACGTATTCCTCGACTGAAATGTACCGGTTGACCAGTATTTCGTCGCCCATCCTGACGCGGACAGTGTATCCGCCGGGGCTGAAATTCGTGATCTTAAGGCTTCCCGAGAAGGTGCCTTCCGGCGACAGCCTGATTTTCTCTGATGTGATCACCGGGGACTCGCCGGTGTCCGGCACGGTCCACCTGTACCCGATCAGCTCGAGCACGGCTTCGCTTCCGATCGGGGATCCGTCCCTCGGCCTTATGACGCCCCATACGTTGACGGTATCCCTGGTGAGGTATACGCTCCTGTCGAGATACATATAAGTCCAGTACCTGTCCGCGGTGCTCGTCCCGTAATAATTGCCGTACCAGTAATACATCGGGCGCAGGTTCGACACGAGTGCGACGAACGGGAGCTTTGATCCGTGCTCTGCCGTGAAGATCTCGTAACCGGTGTCGGAAGTTGCATCGGGGGTGTCGAACGTGGCGACGCCGCTGCTGTCCGTCACGCCGGATATCCCGCTCTCATGCCTGAACACCGCTCCGGACAGAGGCTGTCCCGTGACCGCGTCGTTCAGCCATGCAATGCACCTGTCGTGTGCCATCATGATATATACTGATGTGCTGTTTATCTGCATCGGGGCATAAAACTTTTCCCCGTCGATGTCGACAGCCACGAGGTAATATCCTTCCTCCAGCGACGAAGGCAGGACGAGATACTTGCTGCTCCAGTAATGGTCGGTGTTCCGCCTTGTGATGGTACAATCCAGCGAGGCCGTTTTCTCAAGGGGACCCGTGTCAAAGGCCCCGTCTGCGTTCCAGACGGCCCAGTACGGCCTGGAATGTGCTTTCCTCAGGGCGCGCATGAAGCTTTCGGCATCCGGGAACCTGTATATCTCGACGGGCACTTCCCGGCTGGCCGTGTCCCACATCGTGTATACCTGCAGGGTGGGTGCCGTGCCGGGGATGAAGTTGTAATAATCTTCTGCAAAGCTGAAATATATGCTCTTCGGGGCCCGTTCGGTCTGGAAACTGAAGGTGTGATCGTCCTGCAGCGTTTCTTCACTGCCTTTCACGCGCAGGCCCTTCTTTATCGTCACCGTGTATATCGTGTCGTATTCAAGGCTTTCGGGGATGAAGACCAGGGTCTTTTTGTTCCACTGGAAGCTGCCCCTGACCCTTGGCGTTATCTCGAAGCACTCTTCGGCATTTTCGATGCCGCTGTGGCTGAAAGTGATCTCGATGCCGGAATTGACGGGCACATAGGTCGACTGGTCACGCGGCAGCGTACGGATGACACTGAGCTGCTTTTTGGTCTGGAAGGCCCATGATTTTTTTTCGCCGGTGTCCCTGTCGTTCATCGTGACAGTATAGATCCTGTTGCTTTCCAGGGGTTCGCTGAATTCCAGGCTGAATTCGTTACCGGAGACCCTGGTTATACTGAAATCCTGTTTCGGTTCGATGTTCAATGCGGAAGCAACAGCTTTCTCATCTGTGTCCCGGCTGAACAGGAGCCTGAATGCCGACGTGGTGCTGACACCCAGGCTGTCCTGGTCACTTGGCGCTATCTCGACGATCGAATCCAGCAACTCCGCGTACCGTACCGTGTCGCCGGGGCTGTCGGCAGTCGTGCCCGGATCCCCTGTCGCGGCATCGATGTTTTTGCCGACACCGCCGAACAGGCCGGTCAATGCTGCTGTGACCGCTGCCGCCGCAAGCAGCAGCACTGCGGACGCGATCACCAGCGCTTTTTTATCATGCAAGAGATCCCTGATTTTGTTCATATACCTCAACCTTGCCTTTCTTCCGGCCAGGCAGGAAAACTGCTGCCGTCATGTATTACATTATACAGACGTGGCAGCAGTTGGATTTGTTTCAAAACATTATATTTTTCACATATTCGAATCCAATACGATCGGGACCGGTTCCTGCAGGTATTCCCCGTCTTTCCTGAAGTAGTTCCATCCCCATGCATATAATGTCCCGCTTTCTCCAAGAGCAAAGAACACGAGATCATCGCAGTATACCCGGGTGATTTTCTCCGGGAGAACGACCTTTTTCGGATAATCGCAATAAAGGATACTGCGATCATCACCGAAGCCGACCTGTCCCCATACGTATACATCCCCGGACTGTGTCACTGCAAGGACTGAGTAAGCCTCGGGGGAAACTGAGAAATCTTTTACCTGTTCCAGCACGACAGT
>LFRM01193293.1_pt1 | contig 15533 bp, 13 predicted proteins | sample 618341 | NCBI WGS metagenome assembly LFRM01 (sample SAMN03654438, study PRJNA283298) | anaerobic digester metagenome | isolation source: pool of bioreactors CSTR01a, CSTR02a, and CSTR03a thermophilic anaerobic... | place: Denmark: Kgs. Lyngby | collected 2014-05-21 | reverse complement strand
TTCCTACACTCGTCATAGTTGAAGATTGAAGGTTGATGATATTAAGGTATGAAAGAGATGACTCTGTAAATATAACGCCAGGTATCATTAAAACAGAAGGCGTCACTATCGTCCCGATTGAGTTCGGAAGAATGTGTCTGAAGATAAGGCGTGAGTCCTTAGCGCCAAGAGTACGCGCAGCAAGGATATATTCCTGCCCCTTGAAACGGTAGAACTGCGTACGTACGCGGTATGCCGTTCCGAGCCATCCTGTTAGGACGAATGCAAAGAGCAGCGATCCGATAACGCCAACCTTTGAAGCTAAGTGCATCTGGAAAAGTGATGCTGTTACTATGAACGGAACACCACTTAAAATATCAGAAATTCTCTCAAGAATAATGTCTATCCAGCCGCCATAATAACCCTCAATAGCGCCGTATATTGTTCCTATTGTAAAGTTGATAATGGCAACACAGATTGAAAGAACAAAGGAAAGACGTGCGCCTACAGCAAGGCAGGAGAAAATGTCCTGACCGTAACCGTCTGTTCCGAACAAAAAGCAGGGTTCTCTGCCATGAACATATACGAAGTAATCATAGTAGAATACGCGAACCTGATACTGGTTGCCACCCATTTTCTCGACATAATAAACGTAATCACCGTTTTCATCACGAAGGAAAATATCGATATAATTGCCATTTGCGTCGCGAGTAGCTCTTCCCTTCAGGTCGTACTCAAACCAGTAGTTAGCATCGTTTGCGTCACCCTGAACCAGAATTTTCTTCGTATCCACCATCGGATAAAGAAGCTGGATGCCGGTTTCTTCCTGGTACTTGAGCATATTATTATACTCTTCTTTTGTTACGAAGCGGTATTCATAACCGACCTTTAAATATGAATCAAGTATTATATCATAATACGTGTTCGTACGACCGGCATTTGTTTTTTCATATTTATCGAGCACTTTGACAATCGCAGAACGTATATTTCCATCCTTATCAGGCGCCGTAATTGCCGCCCAATAATCATACCCCTGCTGGTTAACCGTCATTTTATAAGTTCCGTCCCAAAATCCGAATTTTGAAAAGAACTTACTTTTCGGCTTTGTGCAATGATAATATGAATCACGGAACGTCGTGTTATATGGTGAAAAGAACGGCACTATTATTGCGTAAAGAAGCAGTATTAAAATTATGCAGGCGGCTACAACAGAACCCTTATTGCGTTTAAAACGCAGCCAGGCATCTTTGAAGTAACCGACAGGTTTTGTTTCAAACTTAACATCATGGAGGGAGGTGTCAAGCTGGACGAATTTGAATTTTTCTTTTGGTATTTGCTTTATCTCAGTACTCATTCGTCTTACCTCCACCCATGCGAATTCTCGGGTCAATAAAACCGTAGCTCAGGTCTGTAATAATACCCATTACAAGACCAACGGCTGTGTAGAACATACTTATAGCCATAAACAGATTATAGTCGCGGTTTGCTATTGAATCGACATATACGTTTCCAACACCGGGTATCTGGAATATACGTTCGATTATAAGTGAACCGGTTAATATATCAACGAAATAACCAATTACCATCGGAAGAATCGGTACAAAAGCATTGCGCAGTGCATGACGCACCGTTGCCTGCATCTTTGTCAACCCTTTTGCGCGAGCAAGAAGCATATAGTCGCTTGTAAGCGTTTCCGTCAGCTCCGCACGGGTAAAGCGCATCAGCCCGGCAATTGTACCAAATGAAAGCGCCATTATCGGCAAGACCATGCTTACGAACATGTCCCATGAAAAGTAATCAGTACCCGTCTTAATAACGATCGGGAACCATCCAAGTTTATAACCAATAAAGTATTGTACTAAAAAGGCATAAACATAAGATGGAACGGATATAAAAATCATGATTATAACATTTATAACCTGATCCTGCCATTTGTTTTTCTTCAGTGCAGCGTATATACCAAACAGTATACCAAGCGGTACACTGATAATTACCGAATATAAATTAACAGCAATTGTCGCCGGCAGTTTCATTGCAATATATTCGGTAACATCCATGAATTTTGTACCGACTCTAATGCAATAACCCCAGTCCCATTCTGTAAATACTTTTTTCAAAAATATACCATACTGTGTCAGTATAGGCTTGTTATAACCCCATGCTTCACGGAGAGCAAGTTCCTGTTTATACTCAGCCAATTTTGATTTAATAATCGGATCGGGCAGCAGCTTTATCATGACAAAGCATATTGTCATAATGATAAAGAGGGTTATAAACATCAGCAAAATTCGCTTTACAACATACTTTACCATGTTACAGACTCCATTCAAATTTCTTTCAGGCATACACTTAAGGCACGACAAGCGTGTCGTGCCTTAAGAAGTCGTATACCCCTACGATTCATAAAGGTGTATAGGCGCTCTAATAGCGCCTATACACTTTATAATTATACTTGAATCTTAATTAATAGACAAGCTGATTATTATTCTCGGCGCAGTATGCTTCCCATTCTTCATCAGTGTAATTATATGTGAGGTAGCGAATTCCGCCGAACCCAACAAGCTGGATGTATTCATCTGTAGCATTATTAACTTTCTGAGAATCAAGAGAAGCTGATGTTCTGTAATACAAAGGAGTTGTGTAGCATTCTTCAAGTAAAGCATGCTCAATTCCAGCAAGAACCTGAAGTCTTGTTTCAACAGGAGCTGATACATACTCGCCGTTTACAAGTGCTTCGAACCACTGAGTGAATGTCTTTGTAATCTTCTTGTCATCAATTGTCAATTCAGCGGTTGCTTTCTCGGGGTCAAATCCATATTCCATATGGACGCCGTTTACACAGTAGACTTCCATCATGCCCCATGGATCCATGCTCATGCCGCCCCATGTCGAGAAGATCATGTCGCACTGACCTGCTTCGTTGTTATCGTAGTAATCCTCATCGGCAACGAGGACTACGTTGATTCTACCTTCAAGAGGTGTACCCTTAGCTGCATTCTTTACTGCGCTGTCTATGAAGTTTACCATGCGGACATATGTGTCGTCCGTGTTCAGCACATGGAGTTCAAGCTCAACAACGTCAGTATCAGAAATATTACCATCTGCCTTGCACTTTTCGTAAGCGGCCTTCATCAAATCAGAAGCAGCCTTCAGGTCGTAACCTGTGATCTGATCTTCATCATTAACGCCATAGAAGTCTGTTAGCGCTTTCTTAGCCTGCTCGCTATCGCGGTAACGAGCACCGGTGTCCGGATCATAAACGTACATGTAGTTTAGAAGACCGAAGCCGGCGGTATGAGTAGCTGTGCACTGTGCAGCAAACTCATTGCGGTCAATTGAGAGCGAAATAGCTTTACGGAATTCTTTATAAGCAAGTATAGACTTGTTCTTACCTGTAGTTTCACGAGCTTTGAGAGCCTCAAGGTCACCGTTCATGGTGAGCTTTGTTGTGTAGTCCTGAGGTGTGTAAAGTATATAGTCGCTTGTACGATATTTCTCCATGTCAGCGGCTACAAGAGCTACGTTGTCAAGCTTACCCTGCAGGAAGAGCTGGAGAGCTGTGGTCTGTTCAGCAACTATCTGGCAATTGATCTTATCTGTCTGGAACTGTCCTTCATGCTTACCATCTGTATAACCGTACCACTTTTCGTTTCTTTCAAGTACGATTGACTTGTCTTCCTGATAAGCTGTCAGTTTGTAAGGACCATACGACATTGTCGTATCGACAGATGTTGCGTATTTTGTCTTTGTAAGCTCGCCTTCTGTAAACTTGTTTTCCTCGTAGAGCTTTTCGTATACAAGGATTCCGCTTGAAAGGTTGTACTGAAGATAGAACATTGTTATCGGTTTAGCAAGAACAAAGGTGATTTCGTACTCACCTGTCTTGATAACGCCGACATTCTCAAACGGAGTCTCGACTATTACGGAGTCAACAACTGCTACATAATCACCGGAATAACTCTCATAAGCAGCACCGGGAGCAAGATAACCTTCATATATCTGCTTTGCAGATATCCAGTCGCCTTCCTCACCTTCATCAACGGCAACGTCGCGGTAGAGTGTTTCGTCTGTTACGGAAACATAATTCGGGCAAGCATTGCCATCTTTGTCGACGCAGCCTTTCTCGCCAAGGCCCCAGAAACCCCACATATCAACGTAAAGGTCTGCCTCTGTAAGTCCGTCGGCAAGAGCTTCCGATGTGGTTGCATATCCTGCATCTTTGATCGGTTTATATGTCGCAGAACCAATCTCATCCTGCATGAAATACTGGTAAGCGTTAGCTATCGTAAATGTTCCGCTGTACCAGCCGCTGGCACGGTAGTTCTTCATTTCGCTTGAAAGGAGCTGCTTGTAAGAATACAGATATGTATCTGCATTAATGGGTGTACCATCTTCCCAGGTTGCCTTGTCGTTAAGGGCAATCTTGAAAGCATATCCTTCCTTAGCGTCGGCGGGAACTCCATACGGTTCCTTGCCCGCGTATTCTGTTGTCACATCAACAGGCATGGCGGCTGCCATCTCTGGGATGATTGTATAGCCGTTCTTTTCGTCATTCAGAACGAAGTCATAAAGACCCATTGATGTGTAATCCAAAATGTAGGAGTCTGTGTTTGTCTCCCATTCATGCGGGTTCCATGTTTCAGGAGAGTTAGAAAGGTAATCGTTATAAGTAAAGTTTCCGTCCTCAAAAACGTTTTCACCTTTGTTGTCTTTACCACCTTTTTTATCGCCGCAGCTTGCAAGTGCGACAATAGATGATAACAACATCGCAAACGTGAGGACAATAGCGAGAGCTTTCCTCATAATTTCCTCCAAAAAAATAATATACGATACAATAGAATTATTATGCCATGAAACTGTCGTATGTCAACACAAAAACACACAACCTGTTGTACTATTTTGAATAAAAACGTATACAAAATGCGTGTTTATTCGTTTAATTTAGATAAAATATAACTTATTAAGTACAGTATGTGAAATAATTACCACACGCAGTTTGCAACTATGCATTTAAATTATTGCAAAAAACGCGCTGAATAGAAAACGATTCTACTCAGCGCATTTTCGCGAAAGAACATATCTAAACCTTTATGTCCTGCCCCGGTCAAATTCCGGATTGTAACCGTAGAAATTACGGTGATCAAGCCTCTCTTGTATATTTCTTAGAGCTTCGGCAAACCTCTGGTAGTGAACAATCTCACGCTCGCGCAAGAAACGTATCGGATCACAAACATCCGGGTCGTCTATCATCCGCAAAATGTTGTCGTATGATAAACGAGCCTTTTGTTCTGCCGCAAGATCCTCATGAATATCAGCAAGCGCATCGCCCGTTGAGGCAAGCGTTTCAGCCGAGAACGGTACGCCGCTTGCAGCGATAGGATATATACCTGTCGTGTGATCTATAAAATACGGCGCAAAGTTTGTGTCCTTTATATCCTCGACGTTTATATTCCTCGTGAGCTGATGAATGATTGTCGATATCATCTCAACGTGAGCAAGCTCCTCAGTGCCAACGTCGGTCAAAATGCCTATCACATCGTTAAATGGCATTGAGTACCGCTGAGACAGATATCGTGTAGCAGCACCGAGCTCTCCGTGAGGACCGCCAAGCTGTGAAATTATAAGCGAAGCAAGAGCCGGATTCGGATTCTTTATTTTTACAGGATATTGCAGTCTTTTTTCATATAACCACATAATTCGCCCCTCCTCTCAATTCGCGCCAGGTTGCCACGGCCATGGACCATCGACCCAGCGCCACGTATCTGTTGCGATAAAGTTGCTGTTTGGTGAGAGCGGGCCGCATTGTGATTCATACTCTTCTCTTGCTTGTTTCAAAAGCTGAGAGTATTTGCGAAAATACTCGAGTGCCGTCTGGTCGTTCGGGTGCGAATCAAGATACAAGTTCGTTTCCAAGAGAACAAACGAATACATTTGTATCGTGTGTAAAAGTCTCGCACAGGCTTCTCTGTTGGCCGCGGTCATATTCATGTCCATACCACCGCGCAGATTTCTGCCACCTCTCATGCCCATGCTACCACGCATGTCTGTGCCGCCCCGCATGTCCATGTTGTTGCGCATATCCATGTTGTTGCGCATATCCATGTTGTTGCGCATGTCCATGTTATTCCGCATGTCCATGCCATTTTGCATATCCATGCCGTTTTGCATATCCATACCATTTTGCATGTCCATGCCGCGCTGGGTGTTGTTCCTTCGCATGTTCATGTCGATTCTGTTTCCCATATCTAAGTCACTCAAATCGTTAATTTGAGTGCGTCTGTTTGAGTTTTGCATGTTTTGCATATTGTCCATACTCACCTACCTCCTCCGCATACTCTCGGCGGATAAAACGGCTTGTCAAGCTCCGCAAACAGTGTCCCGCGTGACAAGCCCTCATCGGGTGAATAGACATTGCGCCATATCTGATCAGGCACATAAACCATAGCAAGTGGATACTCGGAAAGATTCGGCAGTGTGAACTGATCCGCTGGAACTCTCATGTTTCTGCCCATGTTTCTTTTCATGTCCATGCCCATATTCATTCTGCCGTTATTGCTGTTCTTTTCCTCGTCCATCCGCCTGATTGTTTCCCTGAACTCCGGTGATATTCTATCCACGGGTGTTCTGAAGTCTTTATTTCGTTCCAATTTGTCGTTAACGCCCCGTCCGCATGACGGGGGCGACTACCTCCTTTTGGATTAGACGGAAAGTGGCTGTTTCCACGATTTTTCGCGGTTACAGCCGCTTCTGTTTTATTATATGCCCCAGCTCCGCACAGCGTCCACGAGCCATTTTTTATGTGCATAAAATAATTATGTTTTATATTGATGAAATCCACAGCAAAAAGCGTATAAATAACCATAATAGTTCATAAATTTAATAAACTTGACGGTTTATGCTGTATTAACGTGTTATACGCCGTATGCACTGAAACTCTTGACATAAAAGCTCTCTCATGTTATTATATTAATCGTCCGTGAGGGAGTAATTAACGCATTTTGTTTTGTATGAATAAAATGCGTGACAAGTCAACATGCTGATAGCACGCTTGTGCTCGGCACTCTTGTGCTCGGCACTTTGGTGCTATCTGGCTTGTCTTAAATAGTGAGACTCACGTGTTTGTGGCATATAGCCGCTGCACGGTGAGTTTTTTTTATACCTTAAGTAAAACAAGCCACCTCGTCTGGCGGAAGGAAGTTTAAAATGGCCCTTGAAGCAACAGATATTATTGAGGCGTTACTGTATGGTGTCGCACTATCGGCGGATGCGTTTGCCGTTTCCGTGTGCAAAGGCCTTGCCGTAGGCGCCGTTAAACCGCGTCACATAGCTGCGACAGGTACATGGTTTGGCGGTTTTCAGGCGGCAATGCCGATTTTAGGCTTTTATCTCGGATTTGCAGCTAAGGATTATATAATCAATTATGATCACTGGGCGGCGTTTATTTTGCTATCCGTAATAGGTATCAACATGATACGCGAATCAACGGAAAAAAGCTGCCCTACGGATGCCGACGCATCTTTTGCCTTTAAAAAAATGTTCGTTTTAGCCATTGCGACAAGTATTGACGCGCTTGCTGTCGGTATTGCCTTTGCAATGTCAGGCGGCGAGAACATATGGCTTACATCTATCATCATCGGTATCACAACTTTTATATTATCAGGTATCGGCCTTCGCCTCGGCAGCATATTTGGTATTAAATACAAATCAACTGCCACTGCCATCGGCGGCATAATACTGATCCTTCTTGGCGTCAAAATCCTTCTTGAGCACCTTGGAATAATCAACTTTTAGGCGATAATATAAATAAGCACGGGGATATTAAATCGATAGCCCGTGCTTTTTTCATTTATTTAATTTTCTATTTTACCGCTCCCGTAAATTATACTTTTCACACCAGTCATATACTCATCAAATAGCAGTTTTACATCTTCATTTGCATATGTAACGACAGCGCCCTCGTTCACATCGTACTTTGCACCGCTTTTATAAACGGGGCCGTGGATACCGATAATCACATTTTTTGTGTCCGGTAAAGTACAGAGAGAATTTATATACTCGTNNTGTGCACCGACGAGCCGGCGTAAACTGTACGCCACACATCCCCGCCCTGTGCTTTATATTCAAATGACAAAGCAATAACCGTATGTGACGAGCGTGAAATCGATGTACGCCCGGCGACAGTTATATCAACGTTTTCAAATGAAAGTGTAACATTATCGTCCCGCCCGTATGTGACAATGTCGACACCAAGTTTCTCCGCCACACCGGAGAGCGAATCGTATATGTATTCTTCATCCTCAGACCCTGGGGCAGGAAGCCAAAGTTCATCAACGTACTCCTCCGTCGCAAGCTTTGAAAATGTCCGCACATGACGCTGATGAAGGTGCGTCAGCATCAAGGCTGAAACCTTGACAGCCCCCCGCTTTTTCGCTTCATATAACGCTTCGCGCGTCACCGTATATGAGCCATCCGATACATCACAGATGAGGGCAGACCTTCCGCTCATCACAATAAAGCCGTCGTTTTTCTTTGAATTTATGTATGAAACATACGGCGCATTTGATGCTGCGGCATATACCATTACTCCGACATATAAAACCACAAAAACAGTTGCGGCAGACGCTATGAGTAGCCGAGCCTTTGTTTTTTTACATAAAAGCGACGCCACAAGCAGCACGGCAACGATGATGCAGCCAACGGCAGGCAAAATACCGGCAAGTGAAAATGATGCGTTTGGTATCCGGGCGAGGTTTGACGCGACAAAAACACAGAATTTCGACAGCACGGTGCAGATATAACCGAGCAAAAGGCAAAATGTCGGCACAACTGTTGATGTTAAGACTATTATGGGGCATAGATAAAGGATAATTGTCACAGGAAGCGTAAGAATGAGCGTCGAGACCGGCGATAAAATCGACGTCTGACCGATATACAGCCACATTACAGGCAGTGTGAAAAGGGAGCACATTAGAGAAAGCACCGCCGACATATATGCGGCACGGCAAATGCTGCGGCACACGCGCATAACGGTGCTGTCCTCATTTTCTGCTGACAGCACGCGCGCCAAAGCCCCCCGAACAAACATCCGCGCGGCAAGGCAGCCGAGCATTGCGGAAAATGAAAGCAGAAGAGCGGCATCGAAAATTGAAGCCGGTGAAAAAATCGTTATTATCGTCACAGATAAGAAAAGGGATGTCACGCTGTCCGGCTCCCGCCTGAAAAAATAAGAGGCGAGGTAAAGAATCATCATTATACCTGCGCGGAGAACGGTTGAGGAAAAGCCAGTAAGACCCATATAAAATAAAGACGCGGCAATCAATAAGACTATACGCGCAGCACGGGGAAGGCGTGCGCGGCGTAACAGCACCTCAAGACCGCCGATAATAATTGAAAAATGCTGACCGCTGACAGCAAGCAGGTGCGCCGCCCCGATATATTTAAAGTCGCGGTACGCCGCCGGATCCATCGAGGAGCGGATACCGGTGAAAACAGCTTCGGCAATGCCATAACCGTCCTCCGTCATAACGCCGACTGTCGCTGCAACGCGCGAGCGCAAGCGAGACAGTGCTACTGTGATACTATGGCTTTTTTCATCCGACAGGACGCTGAAAAGATCGTTACCTGATACTTCTGCAGATGTCAACACACCTCGGGCAAGGTAATACGACTCTTCATCGAAGCTGCCCTCGCTGTCGAGCGCCCTGTAGGTAACCTCAGAGGTGAAAACATCACCAACATCAAGCGCGGCGGCAAATCCTACATCAAGCTTTGCCCGAAGTTTTACCGGCTCGCCATTCATCTCTTTAATATTTACAATATAATANNCTCGCCGTAACCTGATTCGTATATAACGTCAAGAACAGTAGCTTTGATAACGGCACATTTACCGTCAAGTTCGCGCACGCCGGCGTATTTTATATTAAAGAAATAATACGACGAAAAAATGGCGAGTAAAAACGCCGCAGTACCCGCTGCAATCCGGCGCTTATATTTTTTTTGCTATATATGCGGCTTTTGACCCGTCGGCAAGTTTCGCATAAACGAGAAACACAAAAAGAAAAAGCGCCGCTGTCGCTGCAAGGGCGAGCTTTACCATGCCGCCCGCAGCGGCAACCGCTGCCGAGGTCGCAAGGAATACGGCACACATCGCCGCAAGCCATCGTCCTTTAAACAGTTCCATACCGGCACCTTTTTAGGAAATGCTTTTTTCGTTTTTATAATGTCATTTTTTATACACGCGTTTCACCGCGGTAAAAAAAGCGCGCACACATGTAATTTATTATTTATTACGTAATATTCTACATATATTGTCTCACTATGTCAACTTGTGACGAATAACGCGCATGCACTGAAATTTACTGCACACAAACATCCGTAAATACTCTGAAAATATAAAAGCGTCAGTCAGAGATATACACCCTGTTTGACGCTTTTCTTTTATAAATCATCCTTTATATATAAGCTGTGTTGTGGCTACGTTTATGCCTTTATGTCAAATGACTTAAGATAGATTTCATAAAGTTCCGCTTCTGTCAGCGTTACAATGCAGTTTTTTATGTTTTTCGCATTTATTGCAACCGACGCATAGTAAGCGGCTTCGTCTTTTGTTACCAACTCTCTTCTCACCTTGCCGCCGAGCAAATTGTCAAGCACGCGCGATAATTCATCAACACCGCTCATTCCTGTAGCTTTCATAATGTCACTTATTCTCTCAGGGCAGCGGCTTTCGATACATTTCAAGAAAGCTCCAAGAAGAAGCCCGTTTGCGCGCCCGTGATCCGCTCCTTTAAAGTATGTCAGCGAATACCCCATCGGGTGAACGGCTGTTGTGCCTGTATGGGCTATCACCATGCCGCCAATAGTTGACGCATAAAGGAGTTTGTCACGGTCTGCGTCATTCAGCGCCCCATCAGCAAGCCGCGGGAAAACGGATGCTATCGCCGCCATCCCTTCGCGCGCAAGTGCGTCAGTGATCGGGTTTGCCCTGACGGAAAGATACCCCTCAACACAGTGAGAAAATGCGTCGATTGCCGTGTTTATGGTGGTGTTATGCGGCACCGCGCGCAGATAACGGCTGTCAAGAAAAGCAAGCGTGGGAAACATAAACGGCGCCGATATAGACGTCTTTGTTTTGCGCGCGTCATTTGTTATTATTGAATACTGCGTGACCTCGGAGCCTGTTCCTGCCGTTGTCGGCACCATAGCAACAGGCAGTATCTTCTCCTGATAATTCCCCTCAAAAAGCCTTTCCTTCGGTATGTCCTGAGACGCAAGCAAAGCTATTGCCTTCGCTGCGTCCATAGGGGAGCCGCCGCCAATGCCGATGATAAAGTCAGCGCCGAATGACTTTGCTTTTTCAGCCCCCTCATATACACACTCAACGGTCGGGTTGCTCATGACGCTGTCGTATATAGCATACTCCTGCCCGTTTTCCTCAAGTGCTGCTTTTATATCGGCAAGCGCACCGCTTTTCACAGCAGACGAGCGCCCCGTGACAATGAGTGCTTTTTTACCGAGAGGGATAAGTTCGGAGGCTTTTGCTTTCACGCACCCCTCGCCCATGAAAATCCGTGTAGGTATATTGTACTGTGATAACATTGCTATCATCTCCCCATGTTAAAAAATCTATATGAAAATCGTTTATTCTTTTTGTTTTATGCTAACGTCTTCCTTCACTTTTTTTAATTATATCAGAAAATAGCGATATAAGAACAGCATTAAGTAAATTTGCTTTTTTAAAGCGAACAGCTAAAGCACAAGTCACGTTTTTCGGTTTGTTACCGAATTCCTTTTCGTTGCCGCGCGTGATTTATAATGATATAATAGGTTTAACATTTTATTTCTTTCTTTTTTATACTGCGTTACTGTTAAATAAACACAGTTATTATGCTCAATTCGTTATATTGAGCCTTGTTATACAGCATCACATCTCATATCAAGTGGTGCTTGCGGAGGTATAAATCTTGTTATGAACAGCAAAAAACCCGTCACCGCCATAATAGTAGGTGCTGGCCACAGGTCAATGCTTTACTCATCGGTTGCCGATGAGTCGCCGGAACTTTTACGCATTGTCGGCGTCGCCGATCCTGACCCGGTAAAAAGGCGCCTTGCGGCGGAAAAGTATAAAATACCTGAAAATATGATATTCAATACCGCCGAGGAGCTTGCCGAAAAGCCAAAGCTTGCGGATGTTATAATAAACGGCACAATGGATAAAGACCATGTGCCAACAGCTGTCCCGCTTCTCAAATGCGGCTATGACATGCTTCTTGAAAAGCCGTTTGCTTTGAATGAGCCGGAGATGAAGCTCCTTTATGATACGGCGAAGGCGCATAAAAACATAGTTTTTGTGTGTCATGTGTTGCGGTACGCGCCTTTTTATCGTGCGATATTTGAAAGACTTCCCGAAATCGGTGATATCATAAACATACAGCTCACCGAACACGTTTCATACCATCACCTTGTCGTATCATACGTCCGCGGAAAATGGAAAAGTGAGGTCGAATGTGGCGCCGGAATGCTGACGGCCAAGTGCTGCCATGACCTTGACCTTCTCATGTGGTTCGCCAGCAAGGCAAAACCCACCTATGTCGCGTCATTCGGCAGTGATTTTGCCTTTTCTCAGGATAAAATACCCGCCGGTGCCGGCACTCGCTGCCTTGTCGACTGTGAAATAGAAGCCGAATGTCCGTATTCGGCAAAAAAACATTACATCGACCATCCGGATCGCTGGAAATTTTACGTCTGGGACTGTTTCGCAGGGCAAAACCCGACGCTTGACGATAAAATTAGCTCTCTGAAAAGTGACAACCCCTATGGCCTTTGCGTTTACCGCTGCGGGCACGACGTCGTCGACCATCAAAGCGTCCTTATAACATTTGACACCGGCATGACAGCGACGCTGAACATGATAGGCGGCGCATCTAAAGCCGAGCGGAACATACATATAATCGGAACGAAAGGTGAGATAAAAGGTGTATTTGACGATTCCGTCTTTACTGTCCGTAAAATCAACCAGTCCCCGTCATGCAAACGTTTTTATGATGAAGAAACAGTAGACCTGAAAATTGGCGGTGATAAAAGCGGCATGAGCGGAGGTCACGGCGGCGGTGATTTATTGCTTGTTCGCGATTTCATTGCCGCTGTACGCGGAGAAGCAACGTCCCCATGCGCACCGTCGCTTCCTGTGTCCGTTCTCTCACATCTTACGGCTTTCCGTGCGGAAAAAGCCCGCAAAACAAACAGCGTTGTTCCGATAACCGACGGATTTGGTTTTTAATTATGTTTTGATTGAGGTACAGAGCAGTGACAGCTAATTTTGAGATAAGACGGGGTCTGCCGGAGGAGCGAGATGCTCTTTTATCCTTTTTAAATGAAGCTTTCGGCTACCCGGATGTTAACGGTGTAGAATTTTCAACCTTTTTACCGAAACTTTACGACCCTGAGCACGATCCATGCGGCCATAACTTGCTTGCTGTTCGAGATGGCGAGATAATCGGCGCTGTTGGCATATATGAGCGCGATTTCAAAGTCGGTGATATGACGCTTCATTCATATGGCATTGGCAACGTCGCTTGCCGGGCAGATGCGCGCGGTGGTGGTGTTATGACAACTCTTATGCGTCGCGTTATCGCCGACATGACATCATCCGGCGCTGATTTTTCGGATCTCGGCGGACGGCGTCACCGTTATGGCCACTTCGGCTACGAATCAGCAGGGCTGAATTATACCTTTACCATTCGACGTGATGCCATGCGGCACATCGGCGCTGATGTGAAAACAGATGTAACGGCTGTGTATGTTACGCCATCTGACACATCAACAATCGACTCAATGTATGAGCTTTTCGCATCACAGCCGTTTCACGCTGTCCGCCCACGCGATGTGTTTTATAAAATTATAACGACATGGTATAGTAAACCCATCGCTTTTGCGCGCGGTGGGGACTTTCTCGGCTATGTAATTTTGCGCGGTGATAGCTACACTGAGCTGATCCTTCGCGATGCGGCAGATTTTGCGTCCATAATACAGGCTTTATTTGATTTGAACAAACAAGCTGAAAAAATTGAACTTTCCATCCCGCCGTATGACGCCGCAATATTGAATGAAGCATATCGGTTTATGGACTATATGTCAACACGCCACTGCGAGCAGATTAACATATTTAACTTTTCACGCTTTGTCGATGCTTTTCTGCGGCTGAAAGCATCAATCGAACCACTGCCCGATGGCGAATCTTCATTTATTATAAACGGTGAACATCGTACCGAAGCGTTTCACATCTCTGTCAAGGAAGGTGTCCCTTTTGTCGAGCCACTTTCAACCTCAACCGATACTTTAAAAGCTATACACCTTTCCCATAACGAAGCAATTTCATTTTTCACGGGTATTTTATCTCCCGCCCGCTCACAAGCTCCCCTCCATGTAAAAGCTTGGTTCCCGCTTCCGGTATACATTCCGTACGCAGACCATGTTTAATGCGGAAAAGTTTACCTCACTTTACACAACACAATAATAAAAGAGCTGTTATCACAAGGATGATATCAGCTCTTTAAATTTTTATAACATATTGAGCTTTAGTATGGTTTACTTAAAGTAATTTTAGGCTATTATATATTGATTTCTTGTTATGAGCATATAAAAGTCAAGTGCATTGATTATATAAAAGCCGTTGTTTTTCGATATTTTTAACAAGCGAGTATTACAAAATATAATTTGATATCAAAGCGCTGATTCTTTTTATGTCAACCTTTGACTGAAAATCGAATTGCAATACTGTTCCATTGCTAAACGTTGCAACAAGCTCGCTATCAATATCTAACACACCTGCTGTTTCTATTCCAAAGTATTGGATTTTTGAATACGGGTATGAAAAATACGATGTCTTTTTTCCGGTAATACCTTGCACATTAACTACAAATATGCGCTTGTTTGTAAAAATTACCTGATCTCTGATTGTCTTAAAAGCGGCAATTATTTCCTCCCCTGTGACCAATAGCTGATTGACCTCTTGCCTTACCTCGGATAAGTCGATTTCTTTAAGATTCATAAACTGAGAATCAAGTCTTACACCTGTGTTGATTGTTGGCATAATATCCCCCACCTTTTCTATATATATTAAGACTTCCTTGTTAACATTTTTATTATAAAATGATATATCATCGTTTTACAATAAAAAATCCTCGTCTTTTAAACGAGGATTTTGGCTCCCCCTGTTGGGCTCGAACCAACGACCCTGCGGTTAACAGCCGCATGCTCTGCCGACTGAGCTAAGGAGGATTATATTGTATTTATCTTCGGGAAAGCAACACCTGTATTATATCACAAAGTAGTGAATAAAGCAATAGAATCAGACAAACATATTGTGTGTCTGAAAGATGCTTCATATATTGATTTCCCGAGTTAATGCACCTTCAGGGATTCGAACCCGGGACCCACTGATTAAGAGTCAGTTGCTCTACCAACTGAGCTAAAGGTGCGAATCTTTGACCGAACCGAAAAGAGAAGAGGAAGGAGAAGATAACAGAACGGATTCGAAATGAACTAAAGCAGTT
>LFRM01257358.1_pt1 | contig 15537 bp, 16 predicted proteins | sample 618341 | NCBI WGS metagenome assembly LFRM01 (sample SAMN03654438, study PRJNA283298) | anaerobic digester metagenome | isolation source: pool of bioreactors CSTR01a, CSTR02a, and CSTR03a thermophilic anaerobic... | place: Denmark: Kgs. Lyngby | collected 2014-05-21 | reverse complement strand
AAGCTTGTTAGCAACCTTACCGCTTAAACTTGAGGTGGCATCCTCCACACCATCGCTGGCAGCCCCTATGGCGGCGTTCCCTGCCCCTTGTACCAATCCTTTAGCAGCTGCCCGTGTAATGTCCTCGCCATCATTGACAGCTCCGGCGATTTCACCGGCGACTGTGCCGCCTATAGTAGTTGCAGCCTTGCCGATACCCGCATCCATAACGGTGCCTGCGGCTTCGGTACCGCCTTTAATAGCGCCCTCAACGAAGGAACCGACGCTTGCGCCTTTTTCCGCCATGGTAGAGCCAATATTCTTGATACCCTTATATGTGGCGGACACATACTTACCGCCGGGAACAAATGCCTCACCGGCAGCCATCGTGTAATCAGCCATATCCACTGTGGCCTCTAAAACATCGAGGGCCATATCTCTGCGCTGGGCGTATTCGAGCATTTTCTGACGGTACTCCTCGTCTCTTTCCAGGCGACGCTCAAGCTCTTCTCTGACTTCCTTCTCACTGGCACCGCTCATCCCCAACTCTGTGGCAATACGCTCGATCTTCTCCCTGCGGGTCCGCTCCTGTTGTTCACGCTGCAAATCCTCCTCAAGCTGACGGCTCTCGTCGCTGCGCTCCTGATTGCGCTGGCGATCTTCGCGGACATTTTGCTCAAACTGCGCTTCATCCTGTCGGATGGTGCCGGCATTGTCCGCACGGTGCTCCATTTGTTCGGAAAGCTCCTGCGGCGTGTAGGTAGTCCCACTGACCGGGTCGGTATAGGTGCCGTCGCCGTTATTGACAAAAGTGCGTTTTTGCCCGTTTACAGGGTCGGTAGCCTCGATATCGCCGTCATCATCAAAGCGCAGCCAACGGCTCTGACCGCCAACATCAGGTGCGGGAGCTGGTGCGCCACCTGTCCCCGCAGGCACAGTCGGGATAAACCCGCCCGTATTCCCAAACAGGATGGACAACAAAATCGCAAAAATGCTGATGATAATGGAGGCCAGCGGACCGGCATACTCAGGCTCTTTTCTGCCAAATCTATAGCGAAAACCCCATTGCCTATCCGGGGGTTTGTAAAATTCCCACTTTCCCGTAACTCCTACGCTTTGTGTAGAGTCGCTTTCCTCTACTGGGTAGGGGTCAGAAAACCCAACTGTCCCCATATTAAAAGTCCATTCGTCATCATATGAATTTTCAGTTGTTCTGCTCCCCCCCTCCACATCGTAAACTGTATCGGTTCTGGTACAGTGAAATTGCAGTTTAAATGCAATACGGTGCTCCAATTCCTCATCGTCATAGCTCGTTGTCTGAAAAGAGCCCCCATAAGGAGTAAGACTAAACTTGCTGGTGTCGGTATAGCTTTCTGATACTGACGGTTTCAGCACGGTATAGACAATCTCATCCGGCACCGAAAATTCACCCACAATCCATCTGCTATCTGTCGCACCGGATTTGCGCTCCATTTCTTTATCCATTCTGTAATAAGCTTTTCCCTCAACACGGAATGATGTTATGGAATGATCATCATCCCAACCACGCATATCAGATATGGTTTTGGCGGGATATTCAAAAGAAAACCGCCCGTCTTTGTGAGATTTAATGGTGATCTTTTCCGGTTCCAATTCATCGGAATCACTGAACAATTGTTTCGTTATTGTCATAGTTTCCGGCAATGCGATAGGCACTTCGACAATTTCTTCTGCTATGGCGGTTATAGGAAAAAGCAGCACACAGCAGAGAGCAGCAAATAAAATTACAGCGAATTTTTTTTCTATCTTTTTCATGCCGCAGCCACCTCCTTTTTGCTTTTTGAGACATTGGCGAAGATCAAAGCGGAGATAAACAGCAATAATCCCAGCCACACACACCAACGCCACCCCAGCGCTGACAGCGCCACGCCAAGAGCAAACCCCAGCGTCATGCCGCTGATACAGCGGCTGACTGTTATATGGGAAGGAGTTCTGCCCTTGGAAAGACTGTTTGCCACAGAAAAAGCAAGTCCCCATAAAAATCCGCCCTGTCTGCCAATGTTTTGCAGCAGCATTACAAAGGCGATAATACCAACCATGCTGTTCTGCAGGGACTGGCTGCTGTTCATAAAAGCATACAGCAGCAAAGAAGCGCCCACTCCGCCTAAAAGCGGAGCAACAGCGGCTATACTTTTAACGGCAAGCCCACCGAAAAAGTCCTTGATGCCGCCGCCTATCCCCGAAAACGGCGCTTTTTTCTGAAACAGCGGCACAATGGCGGCGTTCAGAAAGGCAGCAACCATCACTTTGCCGAGAATTCCACCTACAGCGCCGAAGACGCCGCCGAACATTCCGCCCTGTGCGAAGGTAAGGAAGCTGAGAATGCGCACCGGCAGAGGATTAATCCCAAAAGAACCCAGCAGTCCAAGTACCAGCCAGGCAAGACCCAACAGGACCGTAGGGAGCATCTCTTTGGGGTTTTTCAGCGGCGCTAACGACTGGCGGATATATGCAGTGATGAATTTTCCCACACCCTGCGGACTGTGCTGGGGAGCATCATCGGCAGCCCGGTTTAGCGGCGGGTCCTTCTTTGTACTGTTCATCGTTTTCGGAATCTCTTGCTCAAATTTTGCGGCTTCCGGCGCTGTCTCCATGCTTATTTGCGCAGATTCATGGCTTTGAAAAACCTTGGCTCCGCACTTTGCACAAAATTTAGCTCCCTCATTTAGAGCAGCGCCGCAGCTTGTGCAGAATTTAGCCATAATACTCACTCCCTCTTTCATTAATCGCTCATTTTGCTGCGTTACCATCCGGTAATGTCCGCCGTTACACCGGTTTCACGAAACAGCTTTTGTGCGGCATCCAATACCGCCTGCTTTTGGTTCATACCGTGCAGCAGTTCTACCCTCATGGTCTGAGCCGCATCACCAAAGGTCAGATACATCCATTCCCGATCAATATAGGCGGCATGTAGCCGCACGCCATGCACTCCGTCCAGGCCCCACCGGTAAATTTTGCTGCCGATGAGGATACCAAAAGTAGATACTACGGTTTCCTCGGTGTCTTTATTTATTAGGCGGCCCGGCATGGAAATGAGAGCAGACGGCACCGCAAGGATGCGATTATCCCAAATGAGTGCTGCGTCATACAGCAGACGGGTCTGCCTCACCAATAATATAAGAGAGATGGCGCTGATGGCTCTAAAGGCGAAACCCGCTTCCGGCATCAATGCCGCGCCGAGCCACACCGCCAAACACACACTGGCTGCGAACAATAAAGCATATCCATTGCGTCGTTTGCGGATTAAATTCATTTGCACCATACCTCCTCCAGTATAAATTTTAGGTGAAGGGCCTCGATAGAGCATCGTTCAAAAGGATGAATTTACAAAAAAACCTCTCATACTTTAGTATGAGAGGTCAGTTAAACCCTGTATTTATGTGGGTTTATGTATTATACAACCGTTTGATTTTTCAGCAGGGTGCTGATAAGTTCTGCCCGACTACCTACATCATATTTTGAAAAAATGTTCCTGGCATGTGTTTTTACAGTACTTTCACTGATACACAAGGCCCCGGCAATTTCGCGGTTGGATTTGCCTGAAAGGATTAGCTGCAATACCTCCTGCTCCCGGACAGTCAACGGTTCAAGAGTTTTAATATGACGAACAATATCCGTTTGCTGAGACTGACTCATATTGTCATAAGCGACAAGGTAGGTATGGCTTTTCAGCAGTAAAACAAGCTGGTGGTTCAGCGGCGGCAGCATAACCAGTGTAATGCAAACCACAGTAAGGGCAATCACCGCTATCTCCGCATTGGGAAGCCCGATTGATGTTACGGACATTCCTAAAATGTCTCCGCAGAGGACGCCGCATACATTAGCGGAAAGTCCCAAACCAAAGGTTTGTGCCGGGTTGTCGCTATAATCCAGCATATCTCCAAGGATGCTCCACCAAAAAAGATCAAAAATACCGCAAGCGCCGAGCATCAGCATATCTACAATTAAATAGTCGGAAGTGTTTCGCCCTAACAGCATAAAGCTAATGAAAGCTCCTATCATCATTGCCATGCCAACATACAAAATACTGGAACGCTTTGCGTTCACAGGCAGGTTGCGCATAACAGCAAGCGCCACGATATATGGTACAGCCCAATACCAACTCACCAGCCCTGTCAGATGCTCGAAAGCAGGGTTAATAACCTGATACATCAGTCCGGAATTAATAGTAATGATAAAAACAAAAAGACACAGCAATATGAGTGGATTTTTAACGCCGCCATGCGTCTTGTTTTTAAGTGCTCTGTTCTGCTCATTTTCCTGCCCTGCCGGCAGCATCCAAATGAAAGCTATCCCGATCCCAAGGCTAAACAAAGCACAGCTAAGCCCAATAAACGGTGAGCAGTTCATGGCAACCACGTTAATTGCAATCATCAACAGATTGGAATAAATCAGAACATCGGCGCAGGACTTAATTCGCTCATTCTTGGGCGTATAGGCACTCAGAAAAAATCCCCATGCTGCCACAGCGCAGCCGCTAAAGTAACCGCTGATAACCAATCCGCCCAACCATAAAGAGGAGGGAGCAAAAAAGAAGGGGATGGTGGCAGCAAAACATAGGCCCATGCCGCCGAGCATCATGCTTTTAGCTTCCGCCTGTGACCTGACGAACGGTCCGCAGGTGAGAAGTCCCATGAAATGTGCAATCATAGCCGCTAAGATATAAGCAGAAGCACTTACCCCATGCATTTCCAGCAGGCTATACATCACCTGTCCCTCAAACAAAAAAGAGAGCAGATACGCAAAAGAAAATGAAAAGGCCGCAGTAGAAAGCCTGCGGGAAATTAACTTATTATGTCCGTTCATTTTGTACCTTCCAAGTTCCGTCTTTTTTATGCGAAAATTCCATATAGATTTAATTATATCTTATCAGCAACTGTTTTCCAACTGTAACAATTCCCTAGATGACTTATTACCTCTCTCGTCCGGGCTCCAAAAAAATGTACCCTCNNTTAAAAATCAATTTTGCAAACAACTCTTTCCATGCGCAAGAAAGCAAACTGATTGACAGGACAAAAGCTGAAATACCCAACCATTTGGATGCTATGGGGAATACTGACGAAAGAAACAAATATTTCTGGTTAATACACCATATAAGTACAATTAATATGATAATTGCCACGATTGTCTGCGCAATTGTAAGCGGCTTAGGGCGTGTCATTATATTGTGGACTTGCAGGATAACTGCTGACCAGATCAGTCCAATGACAGCCCACAACCAATATTTGCCCCAAATGATCCGTCCCATGCCGATGGATTCAACCCCTCGCCACCGTGCCCAATCCCTCAGAAGATAGGAAATAAAAGGCCAGCTTCTCTGGCTGTTGGTCAGAATCACTATGGCATCACCGGTTTCTGGAATGGCGTGGAAATGCGTCATAATGCCTGTGCCCTGTCCGCCGTGCGAAATTGCCCGCTCACCATTCGGCAGTGTTTCGATGTAGTGACCTAAACCATAAGCGTCAAACACCAGGCTATAAATGCCAATTTCTTTAGCTGCCGGCGTATGCAGAGCTTCAATGCTCTCTGGACTAATTAGCTGTTTGTCATGGGGTGCATCCTTCATGCCGGCAATGGTGAAAGCAGCAATATCCTCTGCCGTTGCAAAGAGACCACCCGATGCCTTCTCCGGATACACATAAACAGGAACGGGCTTCCCTCTCAAATCATATCCTACCGGAACTGCGGGATCAAATCCTTCATCCCAGATAAAGGTTGAACGATTCATTCCCAGAGGGTGCAGAATCTCTCTCCTCATATAGTCACCGAAGGCCTGCCCTGTTACTTCTTCAATAAGCAGTTCTAACAAGTTATAGCCGGTATTAGAGTAGGAAAAGGCACTGCCGGGTTCTCTGACAAGCACGGCTTCCTGTGTCAGCTTCTCTCTCAGGGAGGGCATTTCTTCATGGGGAGAATAAATGGTAAATACATCCCCCAAAGGGAGCCCCCCGGTGTGGCTTAATAGCTGCCGTATCGTTACCCCTTTAGCTGAAAACTCGGACTCAGGAAAATGCCAGCTCTTAAAATATTGCCAAATGGGGGCATCCAGTTCAATTTTCCCCTGCTCCACCAGCTTCATAACGCCCCAGGCGGTGATGGATTTAGAAATAGACTGGACCCGCATGGGTGTATCCTTTGTCAGTTTTCTCCCGGTTTGCACATCGGCAAGGCCGTACCCTTTGGACCAAACAAGCTTACCTTCTTTGACAAGGGCAATGCTGCTCCCTGGAATGTCATAGAAGTCCATAAGGGCAGGAACTTGTTGATCAAGATGCAGGGAATATTCGTCAAGTGGGATCAATGGCAGCACTTTTTTCTTAAGGGGATTAAGCCCTGATACGGCAAACGTCGCAAGATAAGAAATAATCAGTATAACGGGCATCCAGGCCCATTTTTTACTTAATACTGCGCCAATTGTGTTACTCATAATTTTAACATCTTCTATACTTTAAAACTCAGCCTCTGCCGCTGCTGCTGTCAAAAAGCATTGGCGCCATAAAACTGATCAGTAAACCAGCAGCCGCACCACCGATTATACCGATGACTAAATGGAAGCTGTACAAGGCCGAAACCAGCATCCCCACACCAGAGCCGAAGACAACACCTAACCCGGGTAACAGCGCTTTAACAGACTTACTATTTGACATATTATCACTCCTTGCCTATTTCCAGCTTTTCAATGCTTCACAATGCTGTTCACTTCGCCGTCAGCATGTAATGTAAAGCAAGCTTGACATTATAATACATCAACTACAGGCAAATGTCAAGCTTGCTTTACATCTTTTTTCTCCCCATGAGGAAAAAGAATTATAGTTTTTTACTGAAATAGGCCGCGAAAAGGATAATACTTAACGAATATAATAACAGCAAACCCGCTATTACCCATGCTCCTACAAATTGATTAGCCATGACCAGAGCAAAAGCGCTGACACTCATGGCTGCTATTGTGGTCATGCCTGCATACCAGGATGCCTTTTCCCGGATCACAATATTGCGTTCATCGTGCCATTCAATTACGCTGCTCTCCTTATCTGCTTCTTTGCTTGTAAGCAGTGGTGCGCCCTTCGCAGCGGAGAATCCCAGTACTATTATTCCTACTGAAACCAGAATACCAGTTTGCATAGGATTATCTGAAAACAAACCCCACAGCAGCAGCATTAAACCTGTCGATGATAACAAGGCATAGATTCCAATACCTTTCCTCACAGCTCTGCGTCCTCCTCATAGATAAAAATATCTTCAATAGATAAGTCAAAATACCGGGCAATTTTAAATGCCAAGATAATTGATGGATTATATCGTCCGTTTTCCAACGATCCGATGGTCTGACGGGAAACGTTTAGTGCTGCCGCCAATTGTTCCTGTGTTATGCCCTTAGCTTTTCTTATTTCCTCTAACCTGTTTCTCAACTTCATTGACTCCTATCCTTATGTTAAGTTAGCTTTCCGTATAATATATAAAAAAAATGGCCCTTTGTCAAGCATGCTTTACATTAACGTAAATCTAAAACAATTTTGTAAAGCAAGCTTTACATTTCTCCGTAATCTGGTATAATTTAGTAAAAACATTACGGAGGGTGGACCATGCTTCCATACCTTAAGCAAAAAAGCAAAATCTTTTCTGACGAGCTGTTTTCTAACATGTTATTTGCAGGCATACTAGCTGCATATATACTGCTCAAGGTCATCAGTAATCTAGCCTACGGCGCATCCTATTTCACCGCGCTGCGCAGCGGTATTACCGGCGCTGTGATGTATGCTGCGGGCATGTATACAATCAACCTCGCCTCAAATAGTACAGACGAGAATCAACAAGCTTTTCAAATCGATACGAGGGTAGCAAAAAAAGGATTAATTGCTGCTGCAGTTTATTCTTTATTCCTTTTTGTAACGATAATCGACAGCCTGCAAAGAAAACACATTCTTTCCGGGACTCCCCTACTTTCTTTCCTACCGGGATACAACCAGCTGATATTCATTATAGATAGGCTCGCACAATCCATTTCAAATTTTGCAAGTTTCGCGTTGCCGGAACAAATTAGGAATATAATCCTCGGCAACTTGTTATATGTACTGATACCATTTATTTTATTTAAGCTGCTGGGCTATCAGTTCAAAAGCTTACTTTCATTAAGACACACCAGAGCCGGCTGGCCTATTCTCTTCATATATTTAGTTATGTTTTTCTCTGGTGGTATTACCATGAAAAAAGTCTGGGGTTTTGTTTACAGCCTTCTTTATCCCGCATTATGCGAAGAATTTTTTCATCGGGGAATTATATACCGCTCTGCAGGCAGTATTTTCAAAAAAGTTCCCAGCGCATTATTAGCAGGGACTATCGCCTTTGGTCTCATGCATTTCCCCGATTACTATTTTCGCATCTATAACGGTAATTTGTTATTCTCTTTTTCCAGTATTGCAGATTTGCTTCTGTTTGGTTTTATGCTGTCATATGGATATCAAAAAACTACAACGCTTTTGCCCTGGATTTTAGTGCATGCTTTGTCTGATGCGCTTTATCTTTAATATGAATAAATAAAGCATGTTCGGGTTTCACTCCTTTCAATAAAAGAAAACCTGCCGCTTCTCTAAAGAAGAGCAGGTTATAATTTTGTGGCAAGCAGAATAACTATTCTACTCCGCACCCGTGCTTCAATGCTTCGTTCATTGAAACACGGGCTAATTTATTTCTGCACATCAATTTTGCAAATCATATGATCTGATGGCATTGATGTCTGCGGGTTTCATTTTTTTACCGTAATTTTTCCCGTTGCATTTTTACCGGTGATGTAGGTTACATATCTATCCGTTTCAGATACTGTTACGGTGAATATAATTGACTGAAGGTTATTGCCCGAATAGGGTTCAGTGCCGTTTTTGCCTCTGATCATAAGGTCAATTTCACCGTCCTCCCGGACAACTTCGACCTGCAGCACCTCGCCCTTTTTAAGGAATAATTCGCACTTATTGTTTGAGCTCCACTCCTTAAAATCCATCGTATATCCAGTTCCGTTTGGATTCTCAAGAATCACAATGCTGCCCTTTTGCGCAGATAGGTTTGAGATCACAATAATAATGGTAATAAACAGTGGCAGAAAAACAATTGGGTGCATATTCTTTCTCTTCCCTATTCTTGAATTTTGTTTTCCGATAAACATGACAATACCTCCGTTACGAACTTTTCCGGCTCGTTGATCCATGGACTATGCCCGGAATGCTCAAACCAGACGATTTCTTTGTCCGGCGCATCAAGAACCCGGTAATAATCCTCAACCAGCACCGTAGGTGCATTGATGTCATGTCGTCCCAGGAAAAAATAGACAGGCACATTGAGTTTGGTAAAATCCACTCTCATATCGATGGTATAAAGCTGCTGGTATACATGATTATATGTGTTGACAAGGCCACGGAAATAGTTGATTTTATCAAGCAGCCCATATTCCGGGGAAGCTATGTCACGAAAGGTATTGTATCCGGGATTGTGGATTTCGGGATTTGCCGCCATATAAGCGCTGAGATAGTTCAGATACACCGCGCTTTTCCATGTCACATCTTTTCCATAATATGGCGGTTCCCCGTTTGCTTTAAGCCGTTTAATTAAGTCAGCATCGTTTTTTGCTTGTGCAATTTCCAGCGCCTCTGCGTAATCTATCCGCTCGGTTTCTGCAAAATCCACCATTTGTCCTGTGCCAATCAACGCATAATAGGAATCAGGGTACATATCAACAAGGAAAACCCCCAAGGCACTGCCCCACGATTCCCCCAACAAATAGATTTTTTCCTGGGAAAATCGGTCTTTTAAATACTCGGTCAAAGCGTAGCCATCCTGAATATAGGTTTGGACCGTAATATTGTTCGTCCTTTCCGCATAATAAGACTTCCCGGAACCGGGCTGATCCCAGTTGACAACAACAAAATGCTTCTCCAACTCTTCTAGCTCATGCCTCACTGCAGCCATCTGGCTACCGCCGGGTCCGCCCGCCAGGAAAAGCAGGACGGGCGAGTTCTTGTCCCAGCCTCGCAGGCTGATCCACTGCTTTCTGCCGTTCAGTTCAAGCTCCGTAAGCTCAGCTATACTGTTATTGGGGGTATTGCCGTATTCATCCACGATGCGCGGAGTAAAAGCATTACGCTGAGAAAGGATAACCAGTCCCACGTTCAATATCATTATTGCGGTAAAAAAGACCACCGTTTTTTTCAGGGCAATAAATGGCTTTGGCTTCGTCTTTTCCCTGAAGTGTGCAATCAGACAATAAGCCGATAAGAGCAAAATCCCCGCCAATGAAGCAGCTGATAAAACACTAAAAAGCAAAAATATAACTGTTTGAATCATAGTAAAACCTCCATTATGCTTTAACATATACACTTTCAAGGGTGTTGCCCACCACCGGTATATCGGTGATGCGACTATTTTTGAGGGAAAGAGCGTTTTCTATCAAACGTTTAATAATGTTTGTTTTTTGCATATTTCTCAGCGGTTCCCTGAAAACCAGTACGCCACCTGGCTTGAGGGACCCCGCCAACACAGGAATGACTTTTCCCAATTCACAGTCCGGAATATCATGCAGGACAAAATGGCAGAACACTACATCGTAGCTTTCATCCGCCAGCACTGGCGATTCCCATTTCAGAAAAATGATATTATCAAATCTGCGCAGGGTTTTGTGGCAGGCCTGTAACCACCGTTCCGAAACATCCAGACAGGTCAACTGCCCATTGGTCAGCTTTTTTGCTACATGGTACGCCACCGTTCCCATGCCGCACCCGAAATCCAGCACCCGCTCTCCGCCTTCCAGGGGCAGACTGTCAGCAAATGACCGGTAGACGGATTTGCCGCAAAAGACAAAAGCCAGCTTTGTCAAAAACATCTCTAAATAAGTCGGTTCATATTTCATTGCTCAACACCTCACATCAAGAAAGACGCTGCTCTTTTTTTCAATGATGCGTTTTTCTTGTTCTTTAGGGGTTGCCACCCCTTCGACGAACCTACGGTCCTGACCATCCCGTAATATTAAGGGGGAATCCACCTTAACAACCCCCTTCGGTAGAAAGAAAGCAATTCAAGGCTGATGTAATTTCCTATCCAAAAAAAACAGCTGTATTCTAGGTTCATCACTATTTTAGTAATGGAACCTGTCATACAGCTGTCATTAACCTTAAATATACCTTAAACCGTAGGAACGGTAATGCGAAAAGCGCTGCCTTTCTTCCTATCGGGAAGTAGTAGCAAATCCCCACCGTGGGCTTCGGCAATCTTTTTTGCTATGGACAGCCCCAAACCGCTGCCTCCGGTTTTGGAGTTGCGGGAGTCATCTGACCGGACAAAAGGCTTGAAGATGTTGTCCCTAAGATGATCTGGTATTCCGATCCCATTATCGCTGAAATCAATGACCGCCTGACTATTCTGTACCGTCAGACTTACAGCAACCAATGTTCCGGGTGGATTATACTGCAGCGCATTTACGGCAAGATTTTGCAAGATCCGTCCAAACCGATCGGCATCCAGCAGAACAAAAACGTTCTCTTCGCAAATATCAAATCCGTATTGGAACCCCTCGCGCTCCAACAGCGGTACAAGTTCGGCACATATTTGCCTGATAAATTCGCAGATATCTGTTTTTGCAGTCTTTAAAGAAAATTCCGGGCTGTCTATTTGGGAAAGCTCAAACAACTCGGTAAGCAGCCGATTGGCTCTTTTGCTGTTATTATGAATAATCTCCAAGTACTCAGAGCGTTCCTGTTTAGTCATACCTGATTTTTCTAAAAGTAATTCCACATAGCCCTGTATACTAGACATGGGATTTTTTAGATCATGGGAGATGTCGAGAATCAACCGACGCCTGTCCTCCTCTGACTTCCGGCGCAGCGATATTTCATGCTCAATCCGAGCAGCCATGTCGTTAAAGGTGTCCTGCAGCTCAGCAAACTCATTTTTAAGGCGTAAATCCACTCGCGCGGAATAGTCCCCTTCGCGCAAGAGCATGGTGCCATCGCGAAGTTTTTGCAGAGGTACAGTTATGCTCGCAGCTGTAATCTTCGAGTAGATATAAGCAAAAAAGGCGAGCATCAGAAGATAAATCAATACCACCACAGTAATTACCGAACCTGCCCGCATCAAATCCCCGGTGATGGCTTCCTTATTATGGACTAGAGAAAAATCCAACCGCATAGAAGTAGGAAAAGTAACAATCAGCCAAAACTCTCCTTGGGGCTGATAAAGAATGTCGTAATGATAGGGTTTGCTCTTACTTTCAATTAAAAATGTTGTGAATTCCTCAACAGTCAGCTTGTCTTTGCCGATGGTATCAAGGCCGTGCGAAGAAACAACACGGTATTCCTTATCAACAACTTGTACCCCTCCGCCACTTTGTACAACATCCGAGGCATCAATCTGGCTGTAATCTTCCTTGATAATTGCACTTGCAGGGTACCGGCTTTTTGCCAGCGAGCCTGAAATCAAGCTGCTGGCAAAGGATAACAGTACAAACGCCAGCAGCGTCACCAGTAATGTTAGCAAAAATATCATCAGGTAATTAATCATGAATTGGCTGAACAGTTTTCTCTTCATACTTTTTCTCCGGTATAATGCAGCTTGTACCCGATGCCGCGGATGGTTTTCAGATACTTGGGGTTTTGCGGATCATCCTCTATCCGATTTCTGATTCGGCTGATATGTACCATTATTGTATTGTCATCAAAATAGTAATCATCTTCCCATACCGCCTGATAAAGCTGACGCTTTGTAAAAACCCTCTCAGGGTGTTCCATAAAATGCAGAAGCAGTTTATATTCCTTAGCGCCAAGCTCAATTAGCTCTCCGTTCTTAAAGACACAGCATTTTTCTGTGTCTATGGACAAATTTTCGTATGTAATGCTTGTCACAGGTTTCCCCTTCTGTGAAAGATACTCATTGTTACGTCTCAGCTGCGCACCTACGCGAGCCACTAATTCAGCAAGGGAAAAGGGTTTTTCCATATAGTCGTCCGCCCCCAGTCCGAGCCCAAGAACTTTGTCCACATCATCCGTCCTGGCGGTCAGAAAGATGACGGGGATGATGCTGTGTTCCCGCATTTTACGCAGAAGAGTAAATCCATCCATCACCGGCATCATCACATCAAGGATTGCCAGCTGGACATCCTGTGACATAAGGATGTCCCATGCTTCTTTACCGTTTTGTGCTGCCAGCACAGTATATCCGTTTTCCTCAAGACTGATTTTAACTAGATTCCTGATATCATTCTCATCGTCTGCGATTAGAATGTTCATACAATCTTTAGCCCCTCCCGTCTACCCATATCTATAAACATTCCGTAGTGCTTCCCACTTGCTGCGTAATAAAGTGTGCATCGTCCGCTAAAATGCGATATATTTCTCGCGGACAATATGCTTCATGTCTGTCTATGATTAAGTCGAAGTAGTTATCCTCAAAAGGCAGCTTGCTATTGTATGGCGGTCCTTCTTCTCCGTCAACCTCTATTACCTGTATTCCAAGAGGCTCAAGGTTTTTCTTTGCAATTTCTACATTTGGCTTATATCCTTCAGTTGCATATGTTTCTTTGGGCAAAGGTGTAAACTTAGACAATTTTTCTCCTCCACCCGTTCCCAAGTCCAGTAATCTATCAACGTTGTATAAATATGGTTTTATTTTGCTATAATAGTTCCACCTAACCGGGACTTCCTGCATTCTTCCTGTTTCTGTAATATAGGAGAAATCCCATCCGGAAAAAGTAAAACTATCAATTTCATCGATTAGATGTTCGAAATAGTCCATATTTTTTCACCCTCCTTATCTTGCTTAATCGCTTTTCTCATGTCAAAAACAGCTCAGGAGATAGAAGCAAGATTATTACAGGTAAATTATAACAAAGAAATTGTTTGTCTTGAATAAAAAAACAAAAGTTCTGTTTCCTGCTTGAAAAACTAAAAAAGAATCCAGATGTGCATTATTTCCCAGTTTTCATGTAATTCCAACCCTTCCTTTAGCGGGCTAGTATTACAGTATTTGCTTTTTTACCATCCGCAAATACTGCCTTATTCCATCTTCCTCCTCCTGACGATAAGTGAAGTCGAAATGCTCCGCTACTGTCAATGCCAGGGTATGGAACAAGTTACACATCGTATCAACCGCCGCCCAAATATCGGTATAATTACTGCCGGAATAGGTAGCGAGATATTGTGTATATAGTTCTGGCGGCAAATATTTTTTAAAATATTTGCCTGCTTTACCTGTAGAAAGATTAAATCCATGCTGTACGCCGATATAGTAGTTAATCATCTCGTGTAATTCAGCCCGAATCACACAGTTCAGCATGTACATGACATACGGCAGCTCGTCCCTTGCTATACCTTTCGCTGCATTATTAAGACACCACCAGAAGTTATTGCAGCAAGAGTAAAAGAAAAGTGATGATGGCGGTTCTATATGCCAATACTTACCGCTGGAAAGCAGTAGAGGTGGTAAAAAGCCTCTTCCCTTGTCTTTATCAAGCAGAATAACAGCGGGCTCTCCCTTATCTATGTATTTTTGAAATTCAAAAGAGAGATCAATGCGAACTGCATCGGGATAAATCATCATATAATTAAAATTACCGTCTCCAACCGGAGAACGCATCGCTTCCGGCATCTGCATAATCAGAGGTTTACCAAAGTGTTCTTCAACCCATGCCGGATTGTTATAGAAGGGCGTAATATCTTTGACAAAATAAGTGATGTCATAATCCTGATAGATGTCCTTTGGCACTTCGGAGTTTGCCCGCGATCCGACCAGCAGTACCGCCCGAATACGCTCATCAGCCTTAGCCACGTCTAAAATTAAGTGAAAAATTTCTTGTTCTGTCCGCAATATTTATATCTCCTCCTTAGTACTCGATACCGCTGCGCTGCTTAACACTCTATAAATTACAATGGCCAGGGTGCCTTAGTTCATTTTGCTTTAACCTCAAATATTGAACCTTCTCTGCGATATCCAAGCTTTTCGTAATATCGGTCTACATCACTCATTACATAGACGGGCTGATCCTGAAAGTTTTGGCATACCCATTCTATTAGGCTTTTGCCAATTTGCCTACCCCGATGTGTTTTTCTTACGAGCAAATCATATATATAAACACCGAAACCATCGTCTTCACGACAGCGCACATAACCGCACACAAGAGTTCCATCCCAAGCTACATAAGTTATGCTCGATTCAAGTGCTTTAATGTACTTAGCACGACCGGCTACCCCATAGTAATCACTCCACTCATCTCCCTCAGCGATAAGCAGGTCAAAAAGTAAAGATTCATCGGCTTTGCTGTATTTTCTGATCTCCAAACAATCACCGCCCATTATATGCTTATCCCGAAATCAGCAGTATCCAGCTATATCTCTGCACGCATCACATAATCCGCAGCTGTACTCGAAGTTCATTTTATAACTATCTGCTATTTTATTTACCCTTTTATTGTATACTACATAATTAGATAGTGTACAATTAAGTTCGCAAAAGTAAAAAGGAAAAACCATCGGCAACTCCGAAAAT
>LFRM01117464.1_pt1 | contig 15538 bp, 15 predicted proteins | sample 618341 | NCBI WGS metagenome assembly LFRM01 (sample SAMN03654438, study PRJNA283298) | anaerobic digester metagenome | isolation source: pool of bioreactors CSTR01a, CSTR02a, and CSTR03a thermophilic anaerobic... | place: Denmark: Kgs. Lyngby | collected 2014-05-21 | reverse complement strand
GGCGCAGGCGGAATGGACTTCCTTGCAGTTGAATTTACAGGCGAAACGATAGAAAACGCAAATCTGGCAGAACGTATCACCCTTTGTTCAATGGTTACTGAGATGAGCGGAAAAGTTCCTATCATAATGCCGAACGGTGAAGTTCTGAAATGGCTCGTAGATCGCGCCGGACCGGAAGTTGAAAATAGAGTGAAAGAACTTTCCGCAGATCCTGATGCTGAGTACTGCAAGGTCCTCAAATACGACGTGACAAACCTTGAACCCCTAGCGTCATGCCCGGATTCTCCGGACAACGTGAAGCCGGTAAGAGAAGTTGCAGGAACGGCGGTCGATCAGGTCCACATCGGATCATGCTCGAACGGGCGTTTTGAAGATATAAAGGCTGCCTATGATGTTCTAATGGCAGGCGGCGGCAAAGTAAGCCCGAAAGTCCGTACGATAATCACCCCAAGTACGATGGAAGTGCAGCTTGCATGTGCGAAGGCAGGAATGATCGAGAAGTTCATCGAGGCTGGAATAGTATTTACTAACGCGACCTGTGCACTCTGCACAGCGGAGCACTATGGAGCACTCCCCAGCGGAGATATCGGATGCTCGACCACGAACCGCAACTTTATCGGCAAGGTCGGCAAGGGGAGTCACACGTACCTTATGAGTCCCATGTCAGCAATGGCAACGGCAGTCAAAGGTGTTATCACTGACCCCAGAGACATTCTGGGCTAGAGGAGGAAGATTGACATGAGCGAAATTCTCAAGGGCAGAGCGTGGGTATTTGGTGACGACGTCGATACCGACCTCATCTACCACAATAAATATCTTGCTGAGACAGATCCTAAAAACATGCCGCAGTATGCTTTCGAGTACTTCCCCGGCAAAGAGCATTTTGCAAAGGAAGTAAAACCCGGAGATTTTGTGGTAGGTGGAAAGAACTTCGGAGCCGGTTCAAGCCGCGAACATGCGATTTATTGCATAAAATATGCCGGTGTTCCTGTAATACTTGCTGAAACATGCTCCCGCATCTACTACCGCAACGCCATCAACAACGGCTACCCAGTTCTCTTTGTAAAAGGTTTTTCAGATGCTATCAAAGAGGGTAAGATCAAGGACGGAGACCAGCTTGAAGTTGAACTTTCAACAGGAACCATCAAAGATGTTACAAGCGGCCATCAATTCCACGGCGACGCTGTAAGTGATCTTGAAAACGACATAATGCAGGCCGGCGGGCTTATGGGATATCTCAAAGCCGAAGCAAAGAAAAAGAAATAACAAACCATTTAAAAACTGTAGTGAAGCGATTGTCTGATTACCCTCGCAACTTTTTACAATTGCTTCACTACTCGTATCATTGCAGCATATTTCATAAAAATTTCACAATATATTAAAGACAGGGAGCGTGAAATCAAAATGGGCAAGACATTTGCCGAAAAGGCACTGGGCAGAGCGGCCGGATATGATGTAACAGCCAACCAAGTCGTAACGGTCGAACCTGACTGGTGCATGAGCCACGACAACGGGGCTCCAATCGCAAGAATATTTAAGAAAATAGGCGTTAAAAACGTATGGAAACCAGAACGCATAGTATTTATTCTAGACCACGCAGTTCCTGCTCCTTCCAGCGACCATGCTGTAAACCACAAAGAAGTGCGTGAATTCTCTGCAGAACAGGGAATCAAACATTTTTATGACGTAACCAGCGACGGAGGAGTATGCCACCAGAAGATGTGTGAGGAAGGTTTTGCCCTCCCCGGACTTATTATGGTGGGGAGCGACAGCCACACTTGCACATATGGAGCATACGGAGCATTCTCAACAGGTATCGGACGCTCAGAGATGGCAGCAGCATGGGCAACCGGAAAGATTTGGTTCAAAGTTCCCGAAAGCATGAAAGTCGTAGTTACAGGTAAATTTAAGCCTGGCGTATCCGCAAAGGACTTCATCCTTAAGTTCATCGGAGACGTGAAGGCCGACGGAGCAGACTACATGAGCGTAGAATTCCACGGCGATGGAATCGAAAACATGAGCATAGCCGAGAGGATGACCCTCTGTAATATGGGTATCGAGTTCGGAGCCAAGAACGCGGTATGCAAGCCCGACCATAAGGTCCTCGAGGCAATAAAGGACAATGCAAAGTGTGACTGTTGGGAGCCTCTTTGGGCTGACGAAGACGCTGTTTATGCAGCTGAGTATAGCTACGACCTCGCAGACATAGAACCATGTGTGGCAAAACCGCACACAGTGGACAACTATGCCCCGATAAGCGAAGTCAAAGGCACAAAGATACACGAAGTTTTCCTTGGAAGTTGCACTAACGGACGCATCGAAGACCTCCGTGCTGCTGCGGCCATTCTCAAGGGCAAAAAAATCGCAGTCCGTACAATAGTTATCCCAGCTTCTTGGACAGTCTATCGCCAGGCAATGAAAGAGGGGCTTCTAGACATATTCCTCGATTCAGGATGCGTTATCTGCAACCCCGGTTGCGGTCCCTGCATGGGAAACCACGAGGGTATCCTCGCACCGACAGAGGTTGCTATCAGTACAGCAAACCGTAACTTTAAAGGTCGCATGGGTGACAAAGAGAGCTTCATCTATCTTGCAAGCCCGATGACCGTTGCGGCATCCGCCATAAAAGGCGAAATCTCCGATCCAAGGGAGGCGCTTTAAAATGTCTGTTAAAGGTAGAGTATGGAAATACGGCGATGACATAAACACAGATGTCATTTTTCCCGGCAAGTACACCTATACGATAAAAGAACGCGCTGACATGGCAAAAGTCGCTCTTGAAGACCTCGACATGGAGTTCAACAAGAACGCAAAACCGGGCGACATAATTGTCGGCGGCAAAAACTGGGGTTGCGGTTCAAGCCGTGAACAGGCCGTAACATGCTTAAAAGAGCGTGGTATAGCTGTAATAATCGCGAAGAGTTTTGCACGTATCTACTATCGCAACTGCCTTAACGAAGGACTCCCCATCATCGTATGCCCAGACGCAGTTGATGCTATCAAAATGGGCGACGAGATAGAGGTCGATTTCGACAGCGGCGTAATCAAGGCCAACGGAAAAGAGTTTAAGTTCCCGCCATACCCGGAGTTTGTGCAAGGACTCATCAATGACGGAGGACTTATTCCCCACGTCAAGAAATCGCTGGGTCTCGCATAAGCCATAGTAATTGAACGGTAGGTTTTAGAATAGTTTGGCCCGTATTTTCTTAAAGATTTTACTATTTTGAAATACGAGCCAAACATTATAAATAAAAAAGTAAAAATTAAGAGGAGGAAACAATATGTCTGGAAACGTACTTAAGGTAAAAGAACAGAAAGATCGCTACAAGGTTTGTTACATGGCTGGGGATGACTCCGGTTTCGACATGATGGAGGGCGCGCTTCTCGTTCTCGAATCTCTCAATCTGCCCATCGACTGGGTCCGCGCTGACCTTGGCTGGTGCATGTGGGAAAAATCAAACAAGAAATTTGGCGAAGGCGATCCCCGCTGTAACACAGTTCCGCCAGAAACCATCAAATCCATCCGTGAAACAGACGCTACCCTTATGGCCGCAATCACATCAAAGGCCGGAGTGAAGGGATTTAAATCAGCTATCCTTCAGATGCGTCAGCTGTTCGATCTTTACATCAACATCCGTCCCGCGAAGAAACTCCCAGGGATCGGTACTCCTCTCGCGAAGGATCCCAACATTGACATCGTCATGTTCCGCGAGAACACCGAAGACCTATATGCAGCAGTAGAGTTCTACCCGCTTCCCGAAGCAATGTTTGACCTCCACAAGGGTATGGAAAGATTCAAGGGCCGTGAAGTAGCAGTATCATGGCGCGTTTTCTCAAAGGACGGATGCGAGCGTATTATTCGCGCAGCATTTGAATATGCGAAGGCGACAGGTCGCAAGACTGTCCATAACTGCAATAAGGCTAACGTTATCCGCGAAACAGACGGAATGATGAAGAGAATTTTCCTCGAAATAGCAAAAGAATACGAGCAGTTCGGTATCAAAGGCTACGAAGAGAACGCAGATGCTACTGCAATGTGGCTCATCAAGAACCCACAGGATTACAGCGTAATAGTGGCTAGCAACGTTTTTGGCGACATCCTTTCAGATGAAGCTTCCCAGCTTACGGGCGGTCTTGGATTTGCTCCGAGTGGCAACATAGGCAAGGATACTGCACTCTTTGAACCCAGCAGCGGTTCCGTACCTAAGTATGCCCACCAGTACAAAGTAAACCCGAGCGCAATGATCCTCACCGCAAAGATGATGCTCGAGTATCTTGGTCTTGATGAAGCAGCCAAGAAGATCGAGAAAGCGCTTGGCGAAGTCCTCGTCGACAACAAGCCCGGAACGCTTACATACGACGTTCTCCGCGACTTCCGCGGCGATCCTAACTGGGAAAAGAATGCAGCCAGCACTATCGACATGGCAGCAGCAATCGCAGGGAAGGTAAACCCCGAATTCAAGGGAGCAAAACTTGAAGCGGCAAAAGCAAAAGTCAACAAGATGTGCGCATGGGATGAAGCCAGCCTAATAGGATTCAACGATTAGGCCTTAAAGTAAAAAAATCAGTTTTGCTGTTTCAGTGAAGCGGCAAACTGAAACAGCAAAAAAACTAAACCAATAAGCGGCCTGCCTTCCCAGCTCTCGTTGAGACGGGCAGGCGGGCCGCTTCTCCATGACATAAACAGGGAGGTAAAACACCATGAATACAGCTCAGGCTGGCACACTGGAATCAATGGACTGCCTTGTAACAGTTTCTCAAACGGCTCCGGGTGTCGGTGTAAAAATTAAGATCACCGGGAGCAGTGCAGTGAGATTTAAATCAGCAATGGAAAAAAAGACTGCTGAAGTAATAGCTTCCATGGGTGTAAAGGACATTGATGTTTCGATTCAGGACAATGGAGCCCTAGATATCGTTCTTGGAGCCAGAGTAGAGGCTGCAGTGAAAAGAATGATGGGAGGCGACAAGTAATGCGACGTACAATGCTATATCTTCCGGGGAATAACCCCAACATGCTCACGCGTGGGTACCTTTTCGGTTCCGATGGTCTGATACTTGACCTTGAAGACGCGGTTGCAATGTCAGAAAAGGATACGGCCCGTATACTTGTCCAGCATTTTCTCAAACAGGGAGAATTTGGAGACTGCGAAGTAACTGTCCGCATCAACGGAATCGATACTGAATATTGGAAAGATGACCTTGCTGCGGTAGTACCATTTCCGGCGCTACATGGTATCAGAGCTCCAAAAGTCGATGATGCTACAACAGTTAAGATAATAGATGAAGAACTTTCAATAATAGAGGATAAAAACGGGATACCTGTCGGTCAGACTAAGATATTTTGTCTTCTCGAAACTGCAAAGGGTATCTGGAATGCCTATGATATCGCCTCAGCATCCCCACGTGTAGCAGCAATAATACCAGGCGGAGAAGACCTTACGGCAGACCTGAAAACAAGCCGTTCATATGAAGGTACAGAACTTGAGTGGGCACGTCGTATGATGGTCTTTGCTGCCAGAGCAGCCGGAGTAGATCCCCTTGACACGGTTTTCCCGAGAGTGACGGATGATGCAGGTCTGCGTAAAGAGATGGAGTTTGTCAAACAGCTTGGGTTCGCGGGGAAGAGTGTCATCCACCCCAACCAGATACCTATCATTCATGATGTCTTCAAACCAACAGAGTTGGAAATAACGAAGGCCCTCAAGATAGTCGAAGCAGCTAAAGATGCTGCTAGGCGCGGTCAGGGCGCGGTCACTGTTGACGGAAGAATGGTCGACATTCCGGTCGTTAAGAGAGCAGAATATACTCTCATCAGGGCCGGACTTTTGGAGGTGAAATAAGATGGCAAAGAACGCACTAGGCCGTGAAATACCCGATTTTATAGAGGGATACGGCAAAACGAAGCTTTTTCAGGGCGCATTTGCCTTAAAGCCGGAAGAAGGATACAGGGCAGGTGGAAAAATTCGCTGCGTTGACAGCACCTGCACGGATAAACGCGTACGCGACATAAAGGCAGCAATAACGGCATCAGGCCTTAAAAGCGGTATGACGGTCTCCTTCCACCACCACCTTCGCAACGGCGATTTTGTAGTCAATATGGTAATAGATGCGTGCGCTGAGATGGGGATAAAGAATCTTACCCTCTTCCCTACAGCTCTTTTCGGAGTCCATAAAAAACTGATTGAGCATATCAAAAGCGGTGTTATTTCAAGGATAATGGGCTCAGTAAACGGACCTATTGGACAGCTAGTATCAGAGGGCGGCATGGATGTTCCTGTCGTACTCAGAAGTCACGGTGGTCGTCCCCGCGCTGTTGTTTCAGGAGATGTCCATATAGATGTAGCATTTATTGCAGCTCCTACAGCTGACCAATATGGGAATATTTGCGGAACTCAGGGGAAGTCTGCCTGCGGATCCCTTGGATACGCTTTTACCGACGCCCAGTATGCTGATTGTGTCGTTGCAGTTACAGATAACATACAGCCCTATCCCGCTGCCCCGGTATCAATTTCACAGCTCAGCGTTGATATAGTCGTAGAGGTCCCGAGTATAGGAGACCCGGCAGGCATTGTTTCCGGCACAACACAAGTTACCAGAGATCCGCTTCGCCTGCTTATAGCTAAATATGCGTCAGAGCTTATAGAAGCGAGCCCTTACTTCAAAGAGGGAATCTCTTTTCAGACTGGTGCAGGAGGGATTCCCCTTGCAGTCACCGCTTTCATGAGAGAAGCCATGATAAAGAAGGGAATCAAAGGAAGTTTTGGTCTCGGCGGAATAACAGGTTATTTCGTAGAATTACTAAAAGAGGGTCTTGTCGAAAGACTTATGGACGTTCAATCATTTGACCTAGAGGCAGTTCGTTCGATAGGTGAAAACCCGAGACATATTGAAATATCGGCAGACTGGTACGCCAATCCCTGGAACAGTGGAGCGGCGGTCAACATGCTTGACGTTGTAATCCTTGGAGCTACTGAAGTGGACACAAACTTTAACGCCAACGTCAACACTGAGGCTGATGGAGCACTTCTGCACGGAATAGGCGGGCACCAGGACACAGCCGCCGGAGCGAAACTCACGATAATAGCTCAGCCTCTTCTCCGTGGACGCATTCCCTGTGTTACCGACAGCGTTTACAGTGTAACGACTCCGGGAGAGGTCATCGATGCTATAGTTACAGAATATGGCATCACTATCAACCCGAGGCGCAAAGGCCTTCTCGATGCATGCTCTGCAGTGAAAGGGTTTCCTCTGGTTCCAATGGAAGAGTTGGTCTCAAGAGCGCATAAGATGTCTGGTCCTACCGACCCCGTCGAAACAGAAGACCGCATTATAGGTGTAGTCGAATGGCGCGACGGCACGGTAATCGACGTAGTTCATAAGCTTAAGAAATAAAGAGACCGATTTGTAAGCACAATCTGGACCAAATACTCAGGAACCTGCGGGAGATTAAGCCTATATCTCCCGCAGGTTCCGTTTATGTTCTTCTGCTTGATCATTCGTGCCGCTGATCGATCGTCGTTTTTCACGCAAAAGAGCAAAGATTTTCCTTTCGTCCCTCATACGGCTGGGTTTTTTAATAAACCCCCGAGAGTATTTTTCATTGAACAAGAAGGGTGTAGTTATCTCATAGCTTCTTGAATTAACCGAGAAACCTATTTAAATGAGTAAAAAAATTTCTTAATATCGCTGTAGCAGGGAGAAAAATCTAGTAATGGATGTTTCTTTGTTACAATCAAACATGTGACTATTTTTATCTGGTGGTAAGTTCTAGAAATAGAGATACAGGTTACCGTTTGAAGAGGAGAGTTTGATGCTTTGAATGTTCTTGCAGAGAAGTTCAGGGAAGTTATGCTGCTGTCCTGCCTATAACCCTGATTGTTACAGTTCTTAACTTTACTATTACCCCCCCTTGGGACGCATCTTTATTTAAGATTCCTTAAGGTGTTTTCCAATGCTAAAAGCCTCGTTAGTCTAAATTGTAACCTCTGCTCTTTGTAAGAAGAATATATTAAAATAGTTTTATATGTTATGATTCCAAGTTGGATTTTCTTACGAAGGATTAATTTTGTAAAAAATTGTAGAAGCTGTTAAGAATGGAGTTTGAGTCTTTTGGATGTCCTTTTAAAGAAATTTAAAAATGTTTTGTTTTCGGTATCTCCAATTACTATCATAGTAACGATCTTGAACTTTACCATCACTCCTTTGGGAGCGCCTCTTTTTATAAGATTCCTAGTCGGGGTCGTTTTTATAATTATTGGACTTACTATATTTCTGTTGGGGGTAGACATAGGAATAACACCAATAGGTAGGCAAATGGGAGCTTCTATTGCTAAAACAAACAAGTTGTGGATGCTTATTATGGCAGGTTTAGTGCTGGGGTTTGCGGTATCAGTGGCTGAGCCGGCTCTTCATATTATTGCCCAGCAGATCGAGAACATTACGGCCGGAAGCGTGGGGAAAATGCAAACGGTATTGGTAGTATCTTTAGGTCTTGCAATTACGCTCTCACTCGGTTTTGTTAGAATAGTCTACAATATACCGCTGAACAAGATAATGACTTTGCTTTATTTTATAGTTTTTGTTCTGGCTTGTTTTACACCCGAAGAATTTTTTGCAATATCTTTTGATTCATCTGGTGCAACAACAGGAGCAGTGACGGTACCCTTTATACTTGCCCTTGCGGCGGGTGTCTCTGCGTTGAAAAAGGATAGTAAGGCGTCTAATGCGGATAGCTTTGGAATGGTAGGCGTTGCAACTGTCGGAACGTTGATGGCTATAATGATCATGGGTATAATGTCAGATACAGAGGAACTTATGGGGAGTCTACCTGTAGTTGATACATCGTCTCTCTCAACAATGGGTCATTTTCTTGATAAATTACCAGTTATTGCGATAGACGTAGCTTTTGCTCTTTTGCCAGTCATTGTTGTTTTTGCAATATATCAGAAGCTCTCCTCCAAGTTTTCTAAAAAAGGGTTGAGAGGAATAGTAACGGGGATTATTTTTACTTTCCTTGGTCTTCTCTTTTTCATGACAGGCGTAAACGGCAGTTTTTTAGAAATTGGAAATTTGGTTGGGCGAAAACTTGCTCTTTTTGAGAACCATTTCGGTCTTGTCTCAGTGGGTTTCATACTTGGATTTGTAGTAATGCTTTCGGAACCTGCAGTTTATGTATTGACGTCTCAGATCGAAGATGTGACGAGTGGTTACGTTAAAAGGAAAATTGTTATAGCAACTCTGAGCTTGGGAGTAGGTATAGCCGTAGCACTTTCGATGGTGGATATCCTTAGTCCAAATATAAAACTTTGGCACTTCCTTCTCCCCGGGTACGTCGTGGCGATCGTTATGTCATACTATGTTCCCAAGCTTTTTGTAGGTATTGCATTTGACTCAGGAGGAGTCGCTTCAGGGCTTATGACTACGACTTTTGTTCTTGCTTTCGCCCATGGGGCGGCAGATGCGGTTGAGAATGCAAGTCTTCTTGCAGATGGTTTTGGTTTAATATCTATGGTGGCCCTCACGCCAATAATTGCACTCCAATTGCTTGGTGCAGCCTTTCAATTTAAAGCAAAGAAGGGAGGAGCTCAATAACGATGAAGAATGATCTAGAAAGTTTTTGTTTCGAATTGATTTGTGCCATAGTCAGTTATGGGAAGGGTAGTAAAGTGTTGCAAATTGCAAAAAAGTGTGGTCTCTCTGGAGGGACGGTAATACATGCAAAAGGTACAGCTAATGGTGCTTTTGCTAATTTTCTCGGACTAACAGATATACGCAGGGAAATAGTCCTTATGGTCTCCGATAAAAAGATGACAAGATCTGTCCTTGAAAGCCTTGATAAAAAATTAGATTTCAAAAAACCAAACCATGGGATTGCATTTACAACAGCTGTCAGTAAAGTTATCGGTTCTGTTGGATGTAAGTCAACAGAGAAAGAGGAAGGCGGTGAAGAGGCAATGCACTGTGCTATAACGGTAGTGGTAGAAAAAGGCAACGCAGAAAAAGTTATCGATGCGGCTACAGAAGCAGGGTCTAGGGGAGGTACCGTGATCAATGGCAGGGGTTCGGGGATCCATGAAACAAGCAAGCTCTTTTTTATGGAAATTGAACCGGAGAAGGAAATAGTCATAATACTCTCCGAAAAAAAAGATGTTGAAACGATAATTTCCTCTATCAGTGAGAAGCTGGATATTGAGGAGCCCGGAAAAGGGATAATTTTTGTCCAGGAAGTCAGCAAAGTATACGGGCTTGTGTAACTTTGCTCTTTTTGCCCGCTCACATTGATCAATTGTATTTTTTGGGCATCTGAAACACTCTTAATAAAGTTTATTTTTACCCGGTTCTTCTATAGACGTTTCTTTGTTTAGTAAATCCTGCAGAAAGGATCCTTGTAGGAATGACACCCATCCCTGAATCTGAGGTCAGTCAGAGTATTATGCTTATTACCATACTGCGGTTGGTGATCAGATATATATCGCTGTAACCTACAGACAGAAGAGTTGCTTTTGTATCCCCCCTAAATCTATAACATGCATTTTTGAAGACTTTGGCTAGTATATATAGGAAAATAAACAAGAAATCTGGCGAAGGTTAACCATGCTGCAATACCGTCTTGCCTGAAACCATAAAGTCTATTTATAAAATAGATGAAACACTTTTGCTGTGGTTAGGTCGAAGGCTGGAGCAAGGAATTCAAATAACTGACCCCCATGCGTGAAAATTTTTTAATCCCTATAGCTTAAAAATAACTGTTGTAAACAAGAAAGTAGTATCTCTTAGAGAGGGGAGTCTTGATATTTTGGATGTTTTCTTAGAGAAGTTCAGAGGAGTCTTGCTTGCGGTGCTTCCTATCACGGTCATTGTTGCGATCCTGAATGTTACTCTTACTCCCATGGGGAGACATCTTTTTCTGAGTTTCCTTGTCGGAGTTATTTTTATAGTGATTGGACTCACCATATTTTTGCTGGGGGTCGATATAGGAATAACGCCTATAAGTAGACAAATGGGGACTTCTATCGCGAAAACAAATAAGCTCTGGATAGTTATTATAATAGGGTTGCTATTGGGTTTTGCGATATCAGTAGCAGAGCCCTCCCTCCATGTAATTGCTCAGCAGATCGATAACATCACTGCCGGAAGCATAGGAAAAATACCTACTGTAATAGTAGTGTCTTTAGGTATTGCCCTGATGCTCTCACTTGGTTTCGTTAGAATAGTCTATAATATTCCACTTAACAAGACAATGACCTTGCTTTATTTTGTGGTATTTGTTCTGGCTTGTTTTACACCTGAAGAATTTTTTTCTGTATCCTTTGATTCCTCTGCGGCACCCACGGGTGCGATAACGGTTCCCTTTATACTTGCCCTTACTGTAGGTGTTTCCGCTTTGAAAAAAAACAGTAAGGTATCTGAAGCGGACAGCTTCGGAATGGTAGGTATTGTATCTGCCGGAGCACTAATGGCTGTAATGATCATGGGTATACTTTCAAAGACAGATGATCTTACGGGAACTCTCCCGAGAGTTGGTACATCGTCTTTTTCAATAATGGGCCCTTTTATTGAAAAACTACCGATAGTTGCGGGAGAAGTGGGGCTTGCCCTTTTACCCGTAATTGTTGTTTTTGCAATATTTCAAAGGTTTTCCTTTAAGCTTTCTAAAAAAGCGCTGAATAAAATAGTAATGGGTTTTATTTTAACTTTCATAGGTCTTCTCCTTTTCATGACAGGCGTAAACGGCGGTTTTATAGAAATAGGAAATTTGATAGGACAAAAACTTGCACTTACTGAGAACCATGTTTATCTTGTTTTAGTGGGTTTTATACTTGGATTTGTGGTAACACTTGCGGAACCTGCAGTCTATGTATTGACATCTCAGATAGAAGATGTGACGAGTGGTTACGTTAAAGGAAAAATTGTCATTGGAACTCTGAGCTTGGGAGTGGGTATAGCCGTTGCCCTTTCGATGGTGAATATCATTAGTCCAAATATAAAACTTTGGCACTTCCTTCTCCCCGGGTACGTCGTGGCGATCGTTATGTCATACTATGTTCCCAAGCTTTTTGTAGGTATTGCATTTGACTCAGGAGGAGTTGCCTCTGGGCTTATGACTACGACATTTGTTCTTGCTTTCGCCCATGGGGCGGCAGATGCGGTAGAGAATGCAAGTGTTCTTACAGATGGTTTCGGATTGGTAGCCATGGTAGCTCTTGCGCCAATAATTGCGATCCAGTTGCTTGCTGCAGCCTTTCAGGTGAAATCAAAGAAGGTGGGGCTTGATAGCTATGAAGAATGATCAGGGAAGTTTTTGTTTCGAATTGATTTGTGCCATAGTCAGTTTCGGAAAGGGAAGTAAAGTATCGCAAACTGCTAAAAAATGTGGTCTCTCCGGAGGGACAGTAATACATGCAAAAGGTACAGCTAATGGTGCTTTTGCTAATTTTCTCGGACTAACAGATATACGCAGGGAAATAGTCCTTATGGTCTCCGATAAAAAGATGACAAGATCTGTCCTTGAAAGACTCGATAAAAAATTAGATTTCAAAAAACCAAACCATGGGATTGCATTTACAACAGCTGTAAGTAAAGTTATCGGCTCTGCTGGATGCAAGGCAACAGAGATAGAGGAAGGCGGTGAAGAGGCAATGCACTGTGCTATAATGGTAGTGGTAGAAAAAGGTAAAGCAGAAAAAGTTATAGATGCGGCTACAGAAGCAGGGTCCAGTGGAGGTACAGTAATCAATGGCAGGGGCTCAGGAATCCATTAAACAAGCAAGCTCTTTTTTATGGAAATTGAACCGGAGAAAGAAATAGTCATAATACTCTCCGAAAAAAAAGATGTTGCAACGATAATTTCCTCTATCAGTGAGAAGCTGGATATTGAGGAGCCCGGAAAAGGGATAATTTTTGTCCGGGAAGTCAGCAAAGTATACGGACTTGCCAAGTAAGGCCTTTTTTGGTGCTTTAATTTCGCAGGATAATTATGAAGCTTAAAAAGAGTATCCCTGTAAGAACTGCGGGTCATATTGTGATAGTACAAATAATCCCTGACTCTAAAAAGCTTAAAAGACCTTATCCTTCTAAAAACAATAATTTCTTTTCGAACTTACTCTCAAAAAAATTTAACCTCATTTTTTAACGCTGGTCTTTGTTCGATACCCATTTCAGGTGAATCTGAACAAGTCAAAAGATAGCTGTCTAAGCCTTTCTACCTATAAAAGTCAGATTTGTGTGACTTAGTCACACTCTCTGAGAGCCGCATCATATATAATGATATAATAAATAAATTAATAAATTCACATTATTACAAAGGAGGCGAAAGGGAAGATGAATGAAAATTCCCGCAGTTGGTTATTTAAAGCAGTATTTCTAGGTCTGGTGTTTGCTGTTTCAGTTCTCGTTATCAAACCGGTCGGAGTCTCGACTCAGTTTTCTATGATAGGCGGAATGATACACAGCGTCATTGACCCCTCAGTCATAACGGAGGACAGTTCACGTAAAAGTGGCTATGCCAGCACAAATCCTTATTACGATAAAAGTGAAGGGTCACTTGCAAAAAGCATAAAGAACCCGTTGAATTTTGCCATGGTATTTTTGCTTGCGATTCCCCTCGGAGGATTTATAGCCTGGACGATGGATCCAGAAAAAAAGAAAAAGACTCAGCAGGAAGAACTAAGACATGCTGGAGCTAAATCTACCTTTGAGAAGTATTACGTACGCGAGATTTTGGGCGGATTTATATTTCTCTTTGGCGCGAGGCTTGCTGACGGTTGTACCAGCGGTCATATGATGAGCGGAATCATGCAGGGTAGCATAAGTGGTTTTGTCTTCGCAGCATGTGCGTTCGCAATGGCTATTCCCGTGGCCAAAGCGTTGAAAAAATTCGGTTAGGAGGGATAATAATGGATCTTTTTATCGGTCTTGTAACAGGGGCGTTCTTTGGTGCCGCACTTTATCTCTCTGATGCCGCAAGCCCTGTTAAAATGCGTCAGATGCTGAGACTCGAGGATTACACAATTTTTAAGATAATACTCTTTGCCATAGGCCTCTCAGCTGTTCTCCTTGCTGTCTTCAATATGGTAGGGATACTCAACTTGTCACACCTCAGTGTTAAAACCATGCATCTTGGGGTAATAGTTGGTGGTCTCATCTTTGGAGTCGGTTTTGGAATGGTAGGATCCTGCCCCGGTACATCCTTTGCTGCAATAGGCACCGGTGTTTATAAACAGGCTCTTATGATAGCTATCGGAGGAATAATCGGAGCGCTGGTCTTCTCTCTGATGTATGGGGGTTTGGTCGACACAGGAATTTTCAAGGCCATGAACTTTGGAAAGCTTACTCTTTTCAAGATATCTGATAAATATCCATCCGTTACGGAAATAGGTTACTCAGGCCTTCTCGTTATGGGTGCGATATTCATGGCGATAGCCTGGTTTATGCCGGACAAAAAGAAGGCATAACATAAGAGGAAAATATCATAAAGGGGGGCGGGCCTGATGGGTTCGCTCCTTTTTTATTAATAATCAGCAGAAGCGCAGAATCATAACATAGTGCGAAGCGCTGCCCAGTATGACAAAAATATGGAACAGCTCGTGGAAGCCAAGCCAGCCAGGGAAAATATCGGGTTTCTCTATGGCGTATATAACCCCCCCTACTGTATAGAAAAGGCCGCCGGCAAGAAGCCATATAAGCGGGAGAGCTCCTCCTGCTCTGTAAAGAGGGACTATGACGAAGACTGCTATCCAGCCCATTATCAGGTATATCCCAGTGTAGAGAACCCTAGGTATATCGAAGAAGAACATTTTAAAGACTATTCCCGCAGCCGCGCATGACCATACGAGAGCGAGAAGCCAATAACCCAAGCTTCCCCTAAGCATGGTAAGACATATCGGGGTGTATGTACCTGCGATAAGCACGAATATCATGCTGTGATCTATCTTCTGAAGTATTCTTACTACCTTTTCCGAAGAATTTACCAAGTGGTATACCGTGCTTGCAGAATAGAGGAGTATCATGCTTGCTCCGAATATCGAAAAAGAAACTATCTGCCATATGTCCCTGTTTGTGATGGCTACATAGAGCAGTGATATCAAAGCAGCCACAGAGAGTAGTGCCCCAACAAGGTGGCTGAATCCGCTTGCAGGTTCACGAAAAAATTTTCCCATTAGAGATTCCTCCCAAACTGATTTGCACCGCAAGTTTTCATCCATCGTCCGACCATTTCCATGACTTCGTCCACTCCAGGTACAAAGAGCTGTCTATTCGGACCGCAAAAGTCATTTTGTGTATCAGCGATAACAAGCTCAAGCTTTGTGCCGTCCATTTACGGTTGCCTCCTTAAATATTCATTCCGATAGTCCTCTATAATGTTATCACTACTTAGCCTTTATTGGAGGAAGATATAATCCAAAGATTTATACTTTATTTGGCTGGTTTTTCTTTTACAGCCAAGTATCTCAGCTGTTCACTTATAGATGTCTGTAACTATTGACTTGTTCTTTTTGTTGACACATAGATTGCTATATGTTATATATACTTTCAGATT
>LFRM01293093.1_pt1 | contig 15541 bp, 30 predicted proteins | sample 618341 | NCBI WGS metagenome assembly LFRM01 (sample SAMN03654438, study PRJNA283298) | anaerobic digester metagenome | isolation source: pool of bioreactors CSTR01a, CSTR02a, and CSTR03a thermophilic anaerobic... | place: Denmark: Kgs. Lyngby | collected 2014-05-21 | reverse complement strand
AGGTTTTCTAACCCAATTTACTACTTACCATGATAGCCTATCTTAATGTATAAAAAAAGGGACTAAGTTACCTTAATCCCTTTTTCTGCCAAAGGGAGAAAATAATTCTCCACTTTTAAATTATATTAACTCTAGGATGGCTCTTTCTGCTCCGTCGCCTCTTCTTGGGCCGGCTTTATAAATTCTAGAATATCCACCATTTCTTTCTGCATACTTTGGTGCGATATTATCAAAAAGATCTTTAACAACCTTTTCTTCGTGCACATAGCTAAGAACCTGTCTTCTTGCGTGAAGGTCTCCTCTTTTAGCAAGAGTAATCATCTTTTCAGCAATGTTTTTGGTTTCCTTTGCTCTGTGGAATGTGGTCTCAATACGACCATGCTTAAGGAAGTTTGTTACAAGACTTCTAAGCATAGCTTCTCTTTGGTCGGTTGGACGACCAAGTTTTCTTAATGTAGCCATTTTGTTTACCTCCTTTACTCGTCAGTGGACTTTAAAGATAAATCTAAGTCCTTTAACTTTCTTTCTACTTCTTCAAGAGATTTCTTCCCAAGATTCCTAACTTTCATCATATCTTCCATAGTCTTATCTGTAAGCTCATGAACGGTATTAATACTTGCTCTCTTCAAGCAATTGTAGGATCTTACGGAAAGGTCTAGTTCTTCGATAGTCATCTCTAGAACTTTTTCTTTCTTATCGTCTTCTTTTTCAATCATTACCTCCACATCGTTGGCATGATTGGTCAGTGTCATAAACAGCTTAAAGTGCTCAATGAGTACCTTGGCTGCAAGACTGATGGCCTCTTCTGTTAAAATGGTACCATTGGTCCATATTTCAAGAGTCAACTTATCATAATCAGTGATTTGGCCTACTCTTGTATTATCCACAGTGAAATTTACTCGCTTCACAGGGGTATATATTGAATCCATGGGAATTGTTGATAAAGCTAATGCATCAGACTTATTTCTCGCCTGAGACACATACCCTCTACCTCTGTCCACATTAATTTCAACATATAGCTTTGCATCCTCTTCCAAGGTGGCGATATAAAGATCTTTATTAACAATCTCCACGTCTCCGTCGGTTTTGATGTCACCAGCTGTAATCACTCCAGGTCCCTTACTATCGATATAAATCTTTCGTGGACCTTCTCCATTCATCTTAATAAACAATCCTTTAAGGTTCAAGATCATCTCAGTGACATCTTCTCGAACTCCTTTGACTGTAGAGAACTCATGAAGTACTCCGTCAATTTTGATGGATGTTGGTGCAACTCCTGGTAGTGAGGATAAAAGCATTCTTCTCAATGCATTACCTAAAGTAATTCCATAGCCTCTTTCTAACGGTTCTACTACGAACTTACCATAGGTTCCATCCTGGCTAGTCTCTACACACTGAATTTTCGGTTTTTCTATTTCAAACATATTTTATTAACCCTCCATATAGATTTATTGGCAACTAATTACGAGGGCGCTTGCAATCTTAGTTCTATGCGCTCAAACCAAAAGCTTTGGTTTGGAGTGGGCACTTAAAATTATACTCTTCTTCTCTTAGGAGGTCTGCATCCATTATGAGGAATGGGGGTAACATCCTTTATTAGTGTAATTTCAAGTCCTGCGGCTTGTAGAGATCTAATTGCTGCTTCTCTACCTGAACCAGGTCCCTTAACATAAACTTCAACACTCTTTAGTCCGTGCTCCATTGCGGCCTTAGCTGCAGTTTCTGCGGCCATTTGAGACGCGTATGGGGTACTTTTTCTTGATCCTCTGAATCCTAGGGATCCTGAGCTGGACCAGGAAAGAGCATTACCTGCTGCATCAGTGATGGTAATTAGTGAGTTATTGAAAGTTGATTTGATATGTGCTTGACCATGTTCAATGTTCTTGCGCTCTCTTCTTCTTCTAACGACTCTTTTTTTATTAGCTGCTGCCATTGTCTTTCCCTCCTTACTTCTTCTTGTTAGCGATGGTCTTCTTAGGACCCTTTCTTGTTCTAGCATTAGTCTTGGTCTTTTGGCCTCTTACAGGAAGTCCACGACGATGTCTGATTCCTCTGTAACTACCAATTTCCACAAGTCTCTTAATGTTTAGGGCAACTTCACGACGAAGGTCTCCCTCAACTTTAACATTTCTGATGATGTATTCTCTGATTGCGTTAACATCTTCTTCAGAAAGATCCTTAACTCTGATATCAGCGTTTACGCCAGTATCTTTAAGAATTTTTCGTGCAGTAGATACGCCCACACCATAAATGTATGTAAGACCTATTTCAACTCTTTTCCCTTTGGGTAGGTCAACACCTGATATTCTTGCCATTAAATTCTACACCTCCTGGTATATTGTAACTTTTCTTTTCTAATCTTTTATAATTTTTAGCCTTGCTTTTGTTTGTGCTTAGGGTTCTCGCAAATTACCATAACCCGTCCTTTTCTTTTAATGACTTTGCACTTTTCACACATAGGCTTAACTGATGGTCTAACTTTCATCTTGCTAACCCTCCTTAATTTACTTTGCTCTCCAAGTGATGCGTCCCTGACTTAAATCGTATGGACTTAGTTCAAGGGTAACTCTATCCCCTGGTAGAATTCGGATAAAGTTCATTCTTAGCTTTCCTGATAGATGGGCATTAATAACATGTCCACTTTCTAGTTCTACTACGAATTGCGCATTTGGCAGTGATTCTTTTACCACGCCTTGCATTTCTATAACATCTTCTTTTGACATAAGGTAATCATACCTCCTTTGCCTCAAACTCAATGAGCTTGAATATCGTTTTTAAGCATTTTTCATCTTGATTTATAATTCCCTGAATTATATCATCTTCTGCTTTCGTAATAATACAAAGATGCTTTTTGTTTTTTCTTTTTTGTCTTTTAAAATCAAACTTTCGTCCATCGATCAAGGAGACATGGTAAGGATCCACTTCACCAGAAATGATGTAAGTTTTCCCAATATCTCTACCTTTTTTTGATTTCACAAAAAGTCCAATCATATCTTTGTCCAATATTACTCAACTCCTGTCTGCTTATGATTATACGCTTTTCTTCATAAGAAGGAAAACATTAATCCTTAAACAAGTGTCGTAATCACAGGGCCGTTCTCGGTTAAGATCACGGTATTTTCATAATGTGCTGATAACATCCCGTCTCGGGTTACCGTAGTCCAGTTGTCTTCGAGCACTTTAACATGATATGTCCCAAGATTCACCATGGGTTCAATAGCTAAAGCCATACCTACCCTAAGTTTAGGTCCTCTGTTTGCCACTCCGTAGTTTGGAATACTCGGACCTTCGTGCAGGTCTCTACCGATACCATGACCAGTAAAGTCCCGTACCACACTAAATCCATTGGATTCAATATGGGTTTGAATTGCGTGGGAGACATCCCCTAGTCTTTGACCAAGGTTTACCTGTTCCACACCTTTGAAGAAACTCTCTTTAGTAATTCTTATCAGTCTATCCGTTTCTTCACTAACCTGTCCCACTCTAAATGTTCTTGCAGCATCTCCATGGAAACCATTGAGATAAGCGCCACAATCGATGGTAATAATATCCCCTTCTTTGAGAATTTTCTCTTTGCTAGGAATGCCGTGAACCACCACTTCATTAACTGAAGCACATACTGATCCTGGGAATCCGTTGTAATTCTTAAAGGATGGAGTAGCTCCATGCTTTACAATGAATTCTTCACAGATTTTGTCCAGTTCCATGGTGGAGACTCCTGGTTTGATATGGCTCTTCACCAAATTTAGAGTTTCCCCTACCAGTCGTCCAGATTCTTTCATGTAGTCTATTTCTCTAGAGTTTTTAATAATGATCATTTTTTTCTCCCAATATTTCTATGATTTGATTAAAGACCTGATTAATGGCCTTTGTTCCATCCACTGTTTTCAAGGTGTTCTGCTTTGTATAGTAATTAATCAGTGGTAGAGTTTGAAAATCATAAATCTCAAGTCGTTCTTCCACCGTCTCTTTTGAATCATCTTTCCTTTGGATTAATTTTGCTCCGCAGTCATCACAGATGTTTTTTTGAGTGGGGGGATTGAACTCCAAATGGTAGGATGCACCGCAACTAGGGCAAACCCTTCTGCCAGTCATCCTTTTAATAATGAACTCTCTAGGTACTTTAATCAGCAGGGCTACGTCCACATGGTGTCCGTCTTCTAAAAGCAATTCATCCAAGACATTTGCCTGATGGATGGTCCTTGGAAATCCGTCTAATAAGAATCCATTCTTGGTGTCGTCTTCCTTCAGTCGCTTCTTAACCAAGTCAATGGTGATACTATCCGGAACTAAAAGTCCCTTGTCCATATAACTTTTTGCTAATATACCCAACTCTGAGCCTTCTCCAATATTTTTTCTAAAGATATCTCCAGTTGAAATATGAGGAATGGCATATGTGTTACTGATGGATTGAGCCTGAGTACCTTTTCCAGCACCAGGTGATCCCAATAATATAACTCTCAAAAACGCATCATCTCCAAATCTTTATCACTATTTAAGAAACCCTTTATAATGTCTTGTAACCAGTTGTGATTCTAATTGTCTCATGGTATCTAGAGCTACACCAGCCATAATGAATATAACTGTTCCACCAAAGGCTAAGCCTGTAAATGATGTGTATCCTTCTAAAAGCACTGGGAATACAGCAATAAGTGCTGCAAATGCTCCACCAACTAGAGCAACTCTGGTTAAAATTCTTTCAAGATATTTTGCTGTGGGTAGACCCGGTCTAATCCCAGCCACGTATCCGCCTGATTTAGCCATATTTTCAGCCATATCTTCAGGTTTCATGGTAATTTGGGTATAGAATACAGCAAAGAAAATCACCAACGCTGCATATACTATTGCATATCCTAAGGAATTCACCTTAAACACACTCCAGTTACTTGTAGTTAGCCATTGCAAGACTTCAGAATTTCTGAAAAACTGAGCCAAGGTTGCCGGGAACTGCATAACAGACATGGCAAAAATAATAGCAATAACACAAGCTGAGCTTACGCTGATAGGAATATGGGATGATTGGCCTTTAATTTGTTTTGCGCCAGATACTCTACCTGAATATTGGACAGGAATCTTTCGCTCACCTAGAGAGAAAGCCACAGTACCAACAAATAGGGCGATCATTCCAACAACAAATAGAGCCAACATAACAATGTCTATGGTTCCAGCAGTATAAAGGTATACGACTTGTCCAACTAAGGATGGAATTCTAGAAACAATGTTAATGAATATTAGAACAGATACACCATTACCAATACCTTTTTCTGTGATTCTGTCTCCTAACCATATTAAGAACATGGATGCAGCCAGCAGAGTAAAGACAATAAGTACAGTGTTTAGAAGAGAGTCTACTTTTACGGCACCTGCATTGTAAATCAATACATACGTTCCGTAAGCTTGGACTAAACCAATGGCTACAGCCAAATACTTGGTGTAGTTTTGGATCTTAGCTCTTCCTTCTTGACCTTCTTTAGAAAGCTGTTCTAATTTAGGGATGATTACGTTCATTAGCTGCATGATAATCGATGCATTGATGTAGGGAGTAACTCCCATGGCGAAAATACTAAATGTACTAAACGCACCACCAGAGATTAAATCATAAAAGCCTACTAACGTCTGTGAGCTTGCCAGATCTTTTAGTGCTGTAGCATCTATGTTAGGTACTACGATAAAATTCCCTAGCCGGAAAATGAAAACGATAAATACTGTAAAGAGTATTCTTTTTCTCAATTCGGGTAGTTTCCAAGCATTCTTCAGTGTCTGAAACATTAAATCACCTCTACTTTTCCTCCAGCAGCTTCAATCTTCTCTCTGGCTGACTTTGAGAATCTACTTACTTTGACTGTTAATGATTTTTCTAAGGTTCCGTTTCCTAAGATNNACTTCAACGATTTCTTTCGCGAAGATATTAGTGAATCCTCTTTTAGGAAGTCTTCTGTATAAAGGCATCTGTCCACCTTCAAATCCGGGTCTTGTTCCACCACCAGATCTGGAGTTTTGGCCAGTTTGTCCTCTACCAGCAGTTTTACCACTGCCTGAACCTGTACCTCTACCTATTCTTTTTTGAGCATGTTTGCTGCCTTTTACAGGCTGTAACTCATGAAGTTTCATATTAATTGCACCTCCTCTTTTTTAAGCTTCTTCTTCTACATGTAGAAGATAATCAATTCTATTAATCATACCTCTAATTTGAGGAGTATCCTGATGTTCCATAGTCTTGCCAATCTTCCTAAGTCCAAGTGCGTTGGCTGTTGCGATATGGTTCTTTTTTCTTCCAATTAAGCTTTTCTTTAGCGTTACCTTAATCTTAGACAAGTTAACCCCTCCTATCCTATTATTTCTTCTACGGTCTTTCCTCTTAGTGCAGCAATTTGTTCTGCTGATCTAAGATTTGCAAGACCATTTATTGTAGCTTTAACCATGTTGCTTGGGTTGCTTGTTCCTAGGGACTTAGCTCTTACATCTTTGTAACCAGCAAGTTCAAGGACAACTCTAGCAGGTCCACCAGCGATTACTCCAGTACCTTCAAGAGCAGGCATGATTAATACTTGTCCTGTTCCGAATATACCATCTATTCTATGAGGAACTGTTGTTCCAACAATCGCTACTGCAACTAGGTTCTTCTTGGCGTCTTCGACACCTTTACGAATGGCTTCTGGAATTTCAATGGACTTACCCACTCCCACTCCAACGTGTCCGTTTTCATCTCCAACAACTACAAGAGCTGCGAATCTGAAATTTCGACCACCCTTAACAACTTTAGTTACTCTACCTATATTAACAACTTTTTCTTTTAGGTCTAGTGTGCTAGGATCAATTCTCAATTTTCGTATCCTCCTTCTTAGAATTTTAGTCCGGCTTCTCTTGCTGACTTGGCAAGGGTTTCTATTCTTCCGTGATAGATAAATCCACCTCGGTCAAAAACCACAGCTTCAATTCCTTTATCTAATGCTTTCTTAGCAATCATAGCGCCGACTTTTTCAGCAGCTTCCTTGTTGCTTCCAACTCCATCAAAGTCTTTTTCGACAGATGAAGCAGAAACAAGTGTCACTCCGTTAACATCATCGATGATTTGAGCATAGATATTCTTTTCACTTCTGTAAACAGAAAGTCTTGGTCTTTCAGTCGTGCCGTTGACCTTTTTACGTACTCTGGCATGTCGTCTTACTCGATTAGCTCTTTTATCTTCCTTTTTAAACATTAAGGTTCACTCCTTTCTAATTACTTACCTGTCTTACCAACTTTACGTCTGATAATTTCGCCTTCATACTTAACTCCCTTACCTTTATAAGGTTCAGGTTTTCTCCAAGCTCTAATATCAGCTGCCACATCACCAACAAGTTCTTTGTCGATTCCGCGAACTGTAAGTTTGGTTGGGCTACTGATTTCAAATTCAATTCCATCAATATGATCGAATTCTACAGGATGTGAAAATCCTAAGTTTAGGACTAACTTCTTCCCTTGCATTTGAGCTCTGTATCCTACCCCTACTAGTTCTAGTGTTTTGTGATAACCTTCGGATACTCCGATGGTCATATTACTAACAAGAGTTCTTGTAAGACCATGAAGTGATCTATTTTCTTTTTCATCGTTGGGTCTAGTCACATTAATCTGACCGTCTTCAACGCTAATGTTCATGTTTTTGTGCATAGCTTTTTCCAGTGTGCCCTTAGGTCCTTTAACTGTTACAACATTATCTGGTGTGACATCAAAGGTTACTCCGGCAGGAATTGCTATTGGCATTCTACCAATTCTTGACATTTATCTAACCTCCTAATTCTTAAGATTTTATTCTGACTACCAAATGTAGCAGATTACTTCTCCACCTAGTCCAAGCTTTCTTGCTTCTCTATCAGCTAAAACGCCTTGTGATGTTGATATAACAGCAACACCTAATCCATTTAGCACTTTTGGAACTTCTTGAGCTTTGCAATAGACTCTAAGTCCTGGCTTAGAAATTCTCTTTAGTCCTGTAATAACTTTTTCGTTATTCACTCCGTACTTCAAAGAAATTCTCATCATAGGCACAACACCGTCGTTGTACTCTTCGATTCCTTTTACGTATCCTTCTTCAAGTAATATATTCGCTACAGCCTTCTTAACAGTAGAAGACGGTACTTCAACCACATTATGTTTAGCAGCATTTGCATTTCTAACTCTCGTTAGTAGATCTGCTATAGGATCAGTCATAACCATTTAATTGCCTCCTTTCCTTATATAAAGTTTTACCAACTTGCTTTACGTACTCCAGGAATTTCTCCCTTATATGCAAGTTCTCTAAAACAAATTCTGCAGATACCATACTTGCTTAAAACAGCATGAGGTCTTCCACATAAGTTGCATCTAGAATAAGCTTGTGTTGGGTATTTTGGTGTTTTTTTCCATTTTTCTATTATTGCTTTACGTGCCACGTTATTCCCTCCTTATTGTTGTGTAAAGGGCATGCCGAGGAACCTTAACAGTTCTCTTGCTTCCTCATCTGTCTTTGCTGATGTGACAAATACAATATCCATTCCTCTGATTTGATCTACTTTATCGTATTCAATTTCAGGGAAAATCAACTGTTCTTTAACGCCGATGGAAAAATTCCCTCGTCCGTCAAATGATTTGTCAGAAACTCCTCTAAAGTCTCTTACTCGAGGAAGAGCAATGTTAATAAACTTATCAGCAAATTGGTACATTTGAATTTTTCTAAGGGTAACTTTGCACCCAATAGGCATTTCTTCTCTTAACTTAAAGTTAGCTACTGATTTCTTAGCCTTTGTTATGATTGGCTTTTGACCAGCAATCAAGGTTAAGTCTGAAACTGCAGATTCTAACACTTTAGCGTTATCTTTAGCTGCACCAACACCCATGTTAATAACAATCTTTTCTAGTTTTGGAACTTCCATGGTGTTCTTATATGAAAACTTCTCCATCATTTGTGGAATAACTTGTTCATTATAAACGTCTTGTAATCTTGGAATCATCAAGTGGTCCTCCTTTCAAAATTTACTAAAGTACTTCGTTGCACTTTTTGCAGACTCTTACTTTTGTTCCGTCTTCTGTGATCTTCTTTGCAATTCTGGTTACAGATTTGCACTTGTCACAGTAAAGCATAACTTTTGCACTATTTATAGCTGCTTCGGTTTCCACGATGCCGCCTTCCATGTTTGTTTTACTAGGCTTCTTGTGCTTTTTCACAACGTTAACGTCACGAATAAGTACTTTACCTACTTTGGGATATACCGCAATAACTTCGGATATTTTACCCTTGTCTTTACCGGAAATCACCATTACATTATCATTCTTTTTTACATGTACCTTCATTTTTTAGCCACCTCTCCTTCTATAGAACTTCAGGTGCTAGAGAAAGTATTTTAGAGAAAGTTTCTTTCTCTCTAAGTTCTCTCGCCACCGGCCCAAAAATACGGGTACCTCTTGGGGTTTTATCGTCTTTAATTACGACTGCTGCGTTCTCATCAAATCTAATGTAAGTTCCGTCTGGTCTTCTTGTTTCCTTAACGGTTCTAACTACTACTGCTTTGATTACCTCACCCTTTTTAACAACTCCGCCTGGCGTTGCACTCTTAACGCTAGCAACTATTATATCGCCTACTCGAGCATATCTTCTTCTGGTTCCGCCGAGTACTTTTATACACATGATCACCTTAGCTCCAGAATTATCTGCAACTTTTAGCACTGACTGCTGTTGAATCATGATTTACCTCCTTCCAGCTTTTGAAATATTATTTCGCTTTTTCTGTAATTTCCACAAGTCTCCATCTCTTATCCTTAGATAAAGGTCTTGTTTCCATAATCATTACTGTGTCATTTAAATTAGCTTCATTATTTTCATCATGAGCTTTAAATTTCTTTGTTGTGTTCATTGTCTTACCATAGAGCGGATGTCTAATCTTTGTCTTAACAGCAACAACAATGGTCTTATCCATTTTGTCTGATACGACAACGCCTACTCTGGTTTTTCTGCTATTTCTCTCCATAAAGTTGACCTCCTTTCACAGATTAATTGCTAACAGCCTTAATCTCTTCTTCTCTAATGATGGTTTTAATCTGAGCGATGGATTTTCTGACTTCTTTAATCCTCATTGGGTTCTCCAATTGTCCAGTAGCTAACTGAAATCTTAAGTTGAATAATTCTTCCTTAAGATCATGAAGCTTTGCTGAAAGATCTTCAGAGCTACCGGCTCTTAAATTCTTTAACTCTCTAGCCTTCATTATTCTTCACCACCCATTTCTTCAAAATCTCTCTTTGTGACGAATTTACTAGAAACTGGCAGCTTATGCTGAGCAAGTCTCATGGCTTCACGAGCCGTTACTTCGTCAACTCCTGAAAGTTCAAACAATACTCTTCCAGGCTTAACCACTGCTACCCAGTATTCAACAGCACCCTTACCGGATCCCATTCTTACTTCTGCAGGTTTTTCAGTGATTGGCTTATCGGGGAAAATTTTGATCCAAAGTTTTCCACCTCTTTTGATATATCTATTAATTGCTACTCTGGCAGCTTCAATTTGATTGGATGTGATCCATCCGCACTCTGTCGCCTGAATTCCATAATCTCCATAAGCAAGGAAATTACCTCTGGAAGCTTTTCCCTTCATTCTGCCTTTGTGCGTTTTACGATGTTTTACTCTTTTAGGCATTAACATATCGAATTCCTCCTTTCTTAGTCTATATTTTTAAGCCTTGTCTTCTTCCTTGGTCTTCTTTGTAGGAAGGATTTCACCTTTATAGACCCAAACTTTTACTCCGATTTTTCCAAAAGTGGTGTTAGCTTCTGCAAAGCCATAATGAATATCTGCACGAAGAGTCTGTAGAGGAATTGTTCCTTCTCTATACATTTCACTTCTAGCGATTTCCGCTCCGCCAAGTCTACCAGCACACATGGTTTTAACACCCTTTACGCCTGTTGTTCTCATGGCTCTCTGGATGGTCTGCTTCATTGCTCTTCTGAATGAAATTCTTTTTTCTAGTTGAGCAGCGATATTTTCAGCCATAAGCTGAGCATCTCCATCAACATATCGTACTTCTACAATATTAAGAATAAGTGTTTTCTTTCCTACTAGAGGAAGCATTTCTTTCTTAAGGGCTTCAATTCCTGAACCCCCACGACCGATAACGATACCTGGTTTAGCGGTATGGATATTGATCTTAACTCTCTTAGCAGCTCTTTCAATTTCAACTTTTGAAATTCCTGCGTTGAAAAGTCTTTTGTTAATAAATTCTCTTAATTTCTGGTCTTCAACGATATTACCAGGGAATGTCTTCTTATCTGCATAATACTTTGCGTTCCAGTCCTTAATAATACCAACTCTAAGTCCATGTGGATTAACTTTCTGTCCCACTAATAAATTACCTCCTTCTTCTTAAGCTCTTTCTTTTACCACGACTGTGATATGTGTTGTTCTCTTCATGATGCTGAACGCTCTACCTTGTGCACGGGGTTGGAATCTCTTAAGAGTTGGTCCAGGCCCACAGTAGCATTCAGATACATAAAGGGAATCTCGATCTAATTCTAGATTGTTTTCAGCATTAGCTACTGCTGACTTTAATACTTTATTGATAACTACCGCAGCAGCTCTTTGAGTATGTTCCATGATGGCCATGGCTTCTTCCACATTCTTATCTCTGATGAGATCAAGAACAACTCTAACTTTAAGCGGTGACATTCTCACATACTTATTAATTGCTTTAGCTTCCATTTAATGATCCTCCTTTCGATAATGGTAAGAACTATCTTACCTTAGACTTTTTCTCGTTGACGTGACCTCTGTAAGTTCTTGTTAATGCAAACTCACCAAGCTTATGGCCAACCATATCTTCAGAGATATATACGGGCACATGCTTTCTTCCATCATGTACTGCAATTGTATGCCCAATCATGTCTGGAAAAATTGTTGAGCTTCTTGACCAAGTCTTAACAACTTTCTTTTCTCTGGTCTTGTTCATTTCAACTATTTTCTTCATAAGACTTTCTTGTACGAAAGGCCCTTTTTTAATTGATCTACTCACTGTTTGTTTTCCTCCCTTCGGAAATTATGATGCGTAGCAGGAAGGGTTATACTTCCTACTTTGTTCTTCTCTTAATGATAAGTCTGTCTGAATACTTCTTGGTCTTTCTGGTCTTGTATCCAAGTGTAGGCTTACCCCATGGAGTAACAGGTGATGGCATACCGATAGGTGATTTACCTTCACCACCACCGTGTGGATGGTCATTAGGGTTCATGGCTGAACCACGGACAGAAGGTCTAAAGCCCATATGTCTCTTAGTTCCAGCTTTACCAATCTTTATGATTTCATGAGTCTGGTTAGACACATGACCAATTGTTGCTCTACATTCGATTCGAACGTATCTCATTTCACCTGAAGGTAGTCTTAAGGTCGCATATTTTCCTTCTTTAGCCATAAGCTGTGCAGAAGTACCTGCTGATCTTACCATTTGTCCGCCCTTGCCTGCAGCAAGTTCGATGTTGTGTATAAATGTACCTACGGGCATATTCTTAAGTGGAAGTGTGTTTCCTGTCTTAATATCTGAATTAGGACCAGAGTAAATCACATCTCCAACTTTTAATCCTAAAGGAGCTAAGATATATGATTTTGCTCCATCAGCATAGGAAACTAAAGCAATGAATGCGGATCTGTTAGGATCGTATTCAATAGTCTTTACTTTTGCTGGGATATCATCCTTATTCCTCTTAAAATCAATAATTCTATATTTCTTCTTTGCTCCACCACCACGATGTCTAACGGTGATCTTACCATGAGCATTTCTACCCGCTGTTCTGTTTTTAACCACAAGAAGTGATTTCTCAGGCTTATCTGTTGTTAATTCAACATAAGCATTTGAGGTCATATTTCTTCTTGAAGGGGTAGTGGGTTTATAACTCTTAATAGCCATATCAAACTTTCCTCCTTAATTGTATTATCTGGTTTAAGAAACCAATAATTGATGCATGTTGAGACTTCTTAGTTCATGTTATCGAAGAACTCAATGCTCTTGCTATCTTCTGTAAGTTTTACGATAGCTTTCTTTGTATCGGATCTTTTACCGATATGGACTCCCATTCTTTTCACTTTTCCAAGAGAATTCATGGTCTTTACATCCAAAACCTTAACGCCAAATACGGCTTCTACGGCTTTTTTAATTTCCACTTTATTCGCTTCAGGGTGTACTAAGAATGTATACTTCTTATCGCCCATGATTTCCATGGATTTCTCAGTAATAACAGGCTTTCTAATGATATCGAATGCTGTTAGCTTTTTCATTATGCGTACACCTCCTCAAGTTTAGATACGGCGTCCTTGGTGATGATTAAATTGTCATACTTTAGTAAGTCGTAAACATTAATGTTATTCACAGGCATAACCCGGATTCCTTGAATGTTTCTTCCTGACTTGTAGACATTATGATTTGATTCTGAAGTCACGATAAGTGCCTTCTTAACATCAAACGCTTTAAGCATATTAATCATGGTCTTAGTCTTTGGTCCTTCTAGTTCAAGAGCTTCAAGAATAAACATCTCATTCTCTTGTACTTTTGAAGTTAGGGCAGACTTCATGGCAACTTTTCTCATACTCTTAGGTATGGAAACGCTATAGTCTCTTGGTTTAGGTGCAAATACGACACCACCACCAACCCATTGGGGAGATCTGATTGAACCTTGTCTTGCTCTACCTGTTCCCTTTTGTTTCCATGGCTTAGCTCCACCACCTCTGACTTCAGATCTGGTTTTTGTAGATTGAGTTCCTTGTCTCTTGTTTGCAAGCTGAGCTACGACTACTTGATGTAGCACTGCTTTGTTTACTTCAACGTTGAACACATTATCGTTTAATGTATAATCGCCAACTTTGTTTCCTTCAATATTAAATAATCCTACTGTAGGCATTTTGTATCCTCCTTTCCTCTAAGATTTATGCCTTGACTGAATTTCTGATTACGACCACACTCTTGTTTGGTCCTGGGATACCGCCCCTAATCAAAATTACATTCTTTTCTGGCATTACTTTTACAATTTCTAAATTTAGTACAGTTCTGTTAACATTTCCCATTCTTCCAGGCATTTTCTTATTCTTAAATGTTCTAGAAGGTGATGAGGCTGCTCCCATGGAACCTACTGATCTATGGAATTTAGATCCGTGGGACATTGGTCCTACTGCAAAATTCCATCTCTTAATTACGCCTTCGAATCCTTTACCTTTAGTTTTTCCTGAAACGTCAACTTTTTCGCCTTCGCTAAAAAGATCAGCGTTAAGTTCAGTTCCAACTTCTAAGGTATTCTCTTCAAGTCTGAATTCTTTAAGAATTCTTCTTACCGTAACACCAGCCTTTTGAAATTGTCCAAGTCTTGGTTTATTAACCAATCTTTCTCTAATTTCACCGTAACCTACTTGAATGGCATCATAACCGTCTTTATCAACAGTTTTAACTTGTACCACTACATTGGGTTTAATTTGAACCACGGTTACAGGAACAATTTTTCCATTTTCGTCAAAAATTTGGGTCATACCAACTTTGGTGCCCATTATTGCTTTCTTCATTTCTTACCTCCAAACATATTAGCGGATCGCATGCATTTCACGCGGTCATAACCGTCCATAGAGTTAACTACAAACTTTCTACAGCTTAATTTCGATGTCGACTCCAGCTGGTAGATCTAATCTCATTAATGCATCAACAGTTTTTGGTGTTGGATTAACGATATCGATGAGTCTCTTATGAGTTCTGATTTCAAACTGCTCTCTAGCATCTTTGTACTTATGTACCGCTCTTAAAACAGTGATAATCTCTTTCTCTGTAGGTAGTGGAACTGGTCCTACAACCTTTGCTCCTGTAGACTTTGCAGTCTCTACAATTCTCTCAGCGGACTGATCAAGTACGCTGTGATCAAAAGCCTTTAGTCTGATTCTGATCTTTTGTTTTGCCATTTTGTTACCTCCTTCTTTCTTTGTACGTTATACTTCTTTCGCACAACAGCAGGTCTCCATCAACTCATCCAGGTGTTCCATTATTTTAGGCCGCACCTATCCGCATTATGACTACCTTCGCTGGATTCATGATCCAACTTGCTCCTCAAGAATTACCTGTTAAGTCCAGCAACCTCTTGAGTCATTGCCGTTTGCTGTAACTATAATATTATACTATATTACAGTCTGTTGTTCAATGAAAAGTTTTCATCTCTTAAAAGATTTTTTTGCCTTTTCAACGACCATCCTTCCTATTATACTCACTATAGCCACTGATAGCAATTATTTTTTACATTTTTTAAAATTATTTTTTTATAAAGGTTTTCATTTGCTTTTTACTAACTACATCTTCAGAATCACTTCGCTTTAGCTTGCAAAACGAATGAATCTCTAGATTATAATGGGTTCTAGAATATGATCACGGATTAGCAATCATTATTTTCCCACGAAAAAACAAGCCCAAAACAAATTTAACTTTGTTTTGGGCTTGTTTAAATTTTGTTATTTTATTTGCGATAAGAATTATCCTACGATTGTAGTAACAACTCCTGATCCAACGGTTCTTCCGCCTTCT
>LFRM01052765.1_pt1 | contig 15544 bp, 16 predicted proteins | sample 618341 | NCBI WGS metagenome assembly LFRM01 (sample SAMN03654438, study PRJNA283298) | anaerobic digester metagenome | isolation source: pool of bioreactors CSTR01a, CSTR02a, and CSTR03a thermophilic anaerobic... | place: Denmark: Kgs. Lyngby | collected 2014-05-21 | reverse complement strand
CTACTTGCATCGCTCCCTTTTCATCAGTTCTTGTTTGGCCAACTCTCATTGCATGGATACCACTATACCCTGTAGGAAAGAGTGCACCATGCCAAGTAGATTCTTGTTGCATTGCATAGCCTAGGCTGTTCATGCGTCCAAGGGCTTGTCCTTGAAGAGGTGCTACCTCAGCAAGGGGTTGGAGAAGAGCTTCTTTTCGCGAGGATACCTGTGGCGTGATTGGGCATGGCCTATACAGTAAGTAAGACCGTTGCCTGGGCTATGATGGCATCCCCGCTTCCCACCTCGTTGAGCATCCCTTCGGCGGTCTTTGCCTTTACGGAAACTTGTTCGATCGTGAGGTTCATGAGGTTTGCCAGATTTTTTCGTATCGCATCAATATGCTCACGTAGTTTAGGCCTTTGGAGAATGATGGTGGTATCGAGGTTTTTGATGGAGTAGGGGGGTAGTTCTTGCTGTATTACCTGCTTGAGGAGCTGTTGGCTGTCAGCATTTTTATAGGAGGGGTCAGTATCAGGAAAATGGGAACCGATGTCCCCTTTGGCTAAAGCCCCCAGGATCGCATCGATGATGGCATGGACAAGCACATCCCCATCGCTGTGGCCCTCCTCTCCTTTGTCATGGGGGATATGGACCCCTCCGAGGACCAGAGGTCTGTTTGGTACCAGAGCATGGATGTCCCAGCCACTGCCTATCCTCATGTGTTTGCCTGCTCCCGTTTCACCTGGCTCATCGCCTGTTCAAGTGCTATCGCAGCTTGTGCTTTCCTTTTTCCCTCTTCAAGGGCTTTCAGGTAGTTCTCGATCTGCTCTTCTGCATTGGGAATATCTTCCAGGAAGGTTATCTTGCGGTTACCTCTCTCTCCTTCACAGATGCCTACGCTCATTCCGAAGTCGGAAAACACCTGGGTGTCGTCCACATACCCTTTGTCGTTTGCTTTGGCACTCTGGTGTGCTGTGAGGATTTCGGGAAAATGAAATATCTGGGGAGTCTGGACCGCCACAGTCTCAGACCGTTCGATGTGAGTCTGTATTACCCCATTCCTGTCTATGCCCTTCAAGGCGTCGGTAGGGCTTAGGGCGGGAACCGCCCCTCCAAAGACTGTAGCTGTCGCCAGGGTGCGAATGATCAGATCCGCAGTGACGAAACAGCGCGCACCATCATGGATTGCAACATATTCGATGGGAAGAGACATGGTTCCAAGCATTTTCAATGCGTTGTACACAGACTCCTGCCTGTTCTTGCCACCCTCCACTAGGATGACCGGAATGAGATTCTGGTCGAATATTTCTTCTAGCGCAACGGCACACTGGTCAGCCATTCCCTTGGGATGGGTGACTATGATAGCTCTCAAGTTGGGAACCTGTAAAAAAGGCTCTACCGCTCGGTAGAGCACTGTATGCTCATCTATGCTGAGATACTCTTTCTTGACCCCATGGCCTTGCTTGTTGAACCTGTCACTGCTGCCAGCAGCAGTGACTATGACTGCGTGTTCTGGAAAAGCCATGCTACTTCTCCAAGCGGGAGAAGACTAGCATCTCTATTTCTTTCTTGTCCTTGTCCAAGGAGTAGGCTGTCTCGTCAATGAGAAGCCTCAATGCATTGTCATAAAGCTTGCGCTCCTGGACCGGAAGCTCTTTTATCTTGCTTCGGTGGTAGAGAGCTTGAACGACCTTGGCAATGGATGCGATGGATCCCTGCCTGAGCAGGTCGACATTCATCTGGTAGCGGACCTTCCAATCGACTGGCATAGGCTCGTACTTGCTTGAAATGGTCTCGATGGCAGCTTCTGCTTCCTCTTTGGGAACTATTGCTCTGATACCCATCTCGTCTGACTTGTCTACTGGAATCATGACAGTCATGTCGGAGATGTCCAGATAGATGACATAGTAGAGGGTCTCTGTCCCCCTGAACATGCGCTCTTCAACGCGTTCGATGACGCCTACCCCTTGTAACGGATAAACGACGTGATCTCCAACTGAAAACTGAACAATATCCTGCAATGAACTCATAGTGTCATTATATCCTATTTTCGCACTTAGAACAAGCAAGCGAGGATTTATTGAAACTAGGAGACCGATAGGCAAAAACACCGACAATAGAGTATAGTTACAACTATGGAACACCTTCAAAGAAGATGCGGTGTGCTGCTGCACCCGACATCACTGCCTTCGGCATATGGAATAGGGAGCTTTGGCGATGAGGCCTTTGCCTTCGTCGACCTGCTTAAGAGCGCCAAAGTAACGCTTTGGCAGATTCTTCCGCTCGGCCCGACCGGATATGGGGACTCCCCCTACGCAGCCCGTTCGACTTTTGCTGGAAATGAACTGCTCATCGACCTGAAAGTACTGGCCTATGACGGCTACCTCGATTTGGAAGATATACTCAACACAGTCGAGTTCCCCCTCGATCGCATAGACTATGGGAAGGTCAGGGAGTTTAAGGAACCTCTTCTGGTAAAGGCAGCTGATGCATTCCTTGCCGATACAGAGCTGGCAATTGTGAAACAGTATGCGCTTTTCTGCAAAGAGAACAGCTGGTGGCTTGATGACTATGCCCTCTACCAGGTGTTGTGCAAAGTGTACAACGATTCTCGCTGGCACACCATCTGGCCCGAGCCCCTTCGTCTTCGCGACGAGGAGGCCTTGGCAGAGGCACGGGTGAAATATGCGGTGGATATCGAGCGGTACAAAGCCTTGCAGTACCTGTTCTTTGAGCAGTACGCAAAGCTCAAGGCGTATGCTAACAAGAACCGGGTATCCATCATCGGGGACATCCCGATCTTTGTTGCGCCGGACAGCGTCGATGCATGGGCAAACCGTCATCTTTTCAAGATGGACGCGCAAGGTAGGCAGACCGCTTCCAGCGGGGTTCCCCCCGATGCATTCTCTGACGAAGGCCAACACTGGGGCAATCCTGTCTACAACTGGAAAGAGCATGAGAAGGATGGCTTTTCCTGGTGGATCAAACGGATAGAGAAGACCCTTGAGGTATGTGACATTATCAGGGTCGACCACTTCAGAGGCTTTGCTGCATATTGGGAGATTCCCAAGGGGGAAAAGACTGCGATCAACGGCAAATGGGTTCCTTCTCCAGGGAAAAAGTTGTTTTCCGCATTGAAGGAAGCCCTCGGTGATGCGATACCCCTTATCGCTGAGGACTTGGGAGTCATAACACCTGATGTAGAAGAGCTTCGTGACTCGAATAACCTGCCGGGAATGAAAATCCTGCAGTTTGCCTTTGGCTTGAGGGGTGATGTATTGGATGCCACCAATGCATACCTTCCCCACAACTGCCAGTACAACAGTGTCATCTACACGGGAACTCATGACAACAACACCACCAGAGGTTGGTATGATGCCTTGGATCCCGGTACTAAGGACAAGGTACGCCGTTACCTTGAAGCCCCTGATGACCAGATAGTTTGGCAGATGATACGCATCATGCTTCTGTCGGCTTCCAAGGATGCCATCTTGCCAATGCAGGACCTGCTCGGTCTCGGTGCCGAGGCACGTATGAACGTGCCTTCGACCGTTGGCATGAGCAACTGGAGCTGGCGCATGAAAAATCTCAATGAGATAGAAGAGTGGAGAATCGACCGCTTGCGTGGCATGATCGAAATATATGGTAGGGAAGGGCTCTAGATCTGCTCTATGAGGTATGTGAGCAACTCCAGCACATCCTCATCCCTGCACTTGTCAGATGCCTTTAGGAGGGCTGTCTTCGCATAGGAGAGGCCCTCCAGGTTATTTGTTATCCTCTCAGGCAGAGAGGTGTCCAACGCATCGGTAAACAGCCGGACTTTAGTGATCTTCGTCTTGTGGACATCTATATGAAGGGAGCACTCCCCCCAACTGAAGCGGTGATGTACGAAGTGGGTGAATTGGGGTGTTTTCTCCAAGATCAGGTTCCTGTCTCCAAATAGACGGTAGTCGGCCTTTGCTTCGGCAAACTTCTTGAAATCGATCATAGTCACATCAGTCGGGCCGTACTTGTCGCAGAACGCCTCAATCAGGGCGTCTTCGACCTCTTTGGTGGTTATGTCAGGTTTTACCTCACTGAGGTTACCCACCCTCGATGCGACGGATTTGACAGCTTTGGATGCGAGCTTGGTCGAACTCGGGGTAAGGTAGTTGGCCATGACCGAGAGATCGCTGGTGATGAGCAGCGTCCCATGGTGACAAAATTTTGTCGCGGTGGACTGAAATGCGTTGCCTGATATTTTTTTCCCTTGGGAGAGGATGTCATTGCGCCCGGAAAGCTCGGCCTCAATTCCGAGTTTCTTGAGACCTGCAAGGACCAGCGCAAAGTTCTCCTCCCTGGTTGAAGAGTCTTTTTTCCCTATCAGGGTAAAGCAGAGGTTTCCCTTGTCATGGTAGACCGCACCCCCTCCGCTATTCCTGCGTACAAGCTGCACGCCCTCTGCATCCATACGTTCGAGGTTGCATTCGCTGTAGGGGTTTTGAAAACGCCCCACAACAATGCAAGGGTCATTTACCCACAAATACAGTATGTGTTCCAGATCTTGCTTGATCAGATACGCTTCCCCTGCCAGGTTGGCAGCGCAGTCGTGAGATGTGGCAACATATATGGCTCGTCTGTTCATGTGTCCACTCTATCTTTTTTCTGGAGCATCATGCTATAGTTTTGACCATGAATATCATCCTTTTTACCCATTTGGATGCGGAAAACAGCCTTCCTCTCTCTGATTACCGCGCCTTGCACATACAAAAAATCCTGAAACTAGGCGTCGGGGGACAATTCTCTGCCGGAGAGATCAATGGCAAAAAAGGGCAGGCTACCATCCTTTCCATGGATTTCGAAGAGCTTCATTTCAGTTTTACTGCCAGAGAAAACTCCCCTCCACTCCACCCTGTAACCCTGCTGGTCGCGCAAGTGCGCCCCATCTGCATGAGACGAATCCTGAGGGAGGCGGTAAGCCTGGGGGTAGGAAGGATCATACTGACAGGTACTGAGACCAGTGAAAAATCCTACGCCGATGCCAAGTTGTACAAAAGCGGTGAGTACCGATCGGTGCTTCTTGACGGGGCGATGCAGAGTGGGGAGACCAGAGTCAGCGAGGTGCTGTTCGCCTCTTCTGTCAGGCAAGCCATTTCCATGACCGAAGATGCCCTTAGCCGGATCGTTCTTGACAATGTGATGGATGCTAAGCCCCTTGCATCCTTTGTCCTTCCACCCGCCCCTGTCGCGTTGGCAGTTGGTGGGGAGCGGGGCTTCACCGACAGGGAAAGGTCCCTGTTCCTTGAATCCGGCTTCAAAGCCGCCTCGCTGGGACAGCGGATACTCAGGACAGAGACAGCATGCTCCGCTGGTCTTGGCGTATTGCTGGGAAGGATGCTGTTACTTTAGTGATGGTTGCTTTTAGCTGCCGTTGTTAGCATAATGGAGAAAATATACACGTGAAGCAAAAAAATACCTATGAATATCTGCTGTTCTGGGTGAATCATATGAGGAGTTGACCATGGCCCATTGTATCGTACCTGCTGCTGAAGAGATTCTGGACAAGGAGTTTCCTGTCCTCGATCACGGGTTTGTCCGTCTTGTAGACTATCTGGGTAGCGATGAACGCATCGTGCAAAGTGCTCGTGTCTCCTATGGCAGCGGGACGAAGACCTACCGCCAGGACAGGGGCCTCATAACGTACCTGCTACGCAACGACCACACCTCTCCCTTTGAACAGGTCAACTTTACCTTCCATCTCCGCATGCCGATCTTTGTCGCCCGACAGTGGATCCGCCACAGGACAGGACGCGTCAATGAGATCAGCGGAAGATACAGCGTCATGTCAGACGACTGCTACCGTCCCTCTCCTGAGCACATAAACTACCAGAGTGAAGATAACAAGCAGGGCAGAAAGGCTGAAGCAGTGGAACCGGCTGTCGCCCAAGAGGTGCTTGACTTGCTTGCTGAAGATCAGAAGAGAAGCTATGAGAACTACCAGAAACTGCTTGATATGGGGATTGCCAGGGAGCTGGCCAGAATCGATCTCCCCCTAAGCCTTTATACCGAGTGGTATTGGCAGATGGACCTGCACAATCTCTTCCATTTCTTGCAGTTGCGCCTGGATGAGCACGCCCAGTATGAGATTAGAGTTTATGCCCAGACCATCCTTGAGATGATTCGTAAGGTATGCCCTATTGCCACCGAGGCGTTTGAGGAGCATAAGAGGGGAGCAAAGACCTTCAGTGCAAATGAACTCGTCGCCCTTAAGGCAGTGCTTCAGGGCGAGGAAAATCCTCTGAAAGGAAGAGCCAGAGAGCTCTTCGAGAGTAAACTCAGCTAGCCTTTCTTGCTGCCTTCAGTTTCTGCCGGTACTCCTTCTTCGAAAGCGGAGGAGGGGGCAGTATGGGTTTGACCGTCAAAAGCTGAGGATTGTTTAACAGGTCCTGCAATAATTTGATGGACTTGGTGAAATAGAAGCCGTCGGTGATCCTTTCGTCGACGGTAAAGCCAACCTCCATGGTGTCCGTATAGGTCTTACTATCCCCAATACTCCTTCGGACCCTTTTCATTACTCCCATGGTAACAAACAAACTGGTTGTTCCCCACTCAAAAAGATGGTGGTGGGGGCTTCCTCCGCCAAGGCCTATACTGCCCATGTTACTGATGAATAGGGTAGTGTGAAGGCCATCGGCATCACTGAGAGCCTTCGGAGCCTTCCCGTGGCGGTCAAGCATTCTAATGAAGCTGGCTATCATCCTGATCAAAGGTTTTGGGAATTTCAGGAAGAAAAGGATTGCCCGGTCAGTGACTGTCTCATTTGAAGGTTTGCGTTGCTCTATGATCGCATCATCGATGAGCTTGGACATCTGCTCCAAGGTCATCTCTTCCGAGAAGTATACAGGCATGCTATGTTCGGTCGCATCGTCGGTATAGTCCTCCTTCACAAAGAAATTTACAGAGAGATCATTACGTTTCCAATACTGGTAGTTAGCTATGAACCTGTTCAGTTCGGGCCTGAGGGATATCGTCCGCATCATTGCGGCAATGAACAGTTCGAATATCCTGTAGCCCGACCCATCCGAGCGCTTGTTTTCTTTGATGAAAGCTACTGCGTTGGTAAGGTCCAGTACCATATTCTGGTACACAAGCGATTCACACCTTTCAGGCATGATGTATGGGAACATCTGTTTGTAGGTCGGCACTTCATATACCTTGACCGCATCGTTGCGTCTGCTCATGGTGAAATAACTCCTGCAGTGATTTTTGTCAGTATATCCTGCTAAAATGTAGGATAACAAGAAAAACTGCAAACATATCTCATGTTCGGTTTGTGAGCAGCGGAGGCTCAACACGGCTGAGGAGGTTGAGGGATTGGTATTATGCTAAGGGAGGCAGGAAGCCTGTGATTCGGCTTTGAAGATCCGCCCCTAGACCCGACTTGCCTTCTTTGTCGCCTTTACCTTCTGCCGGTACTCCTTCTTCGTAAGCGGAGGAGGGGGTGGGGTGACCTTGAGTGTCAGAAGGTGAGGATCGTTCAACAGGTCCTGAAGCAATTTGATGGATTTCGTGAAATAGAAGCCGTCGGTAATCCTTTCGTCGACGGTAAAGCCAACCTCCATGGTGTCGGTATGAGTCTTTACCCCATCGACGACCTTATGGACCCTTCTCAGTATTCCCATCGTAACGAACAGGCTTGTGGTTCCCCACTCATAGATGTGGTGGTGAGGGCTTCCTCCTCCAAGGCCGATGCTGCCCATGTTGCTTATGAATATGGTGGTGTGCAGCCCGTCGGCATCCCGGAGAGCCTTCGGAGCTTTTCCATGGCGGTCAAGGAAGCCTGCAAACCCTACTATCATCTTGATGAAGGTCTTGGGGAACTTCATGAAGAAAAGGATCGCCTTGTCGGTGAAATTTTCATTCGCAGGCTCTCGCTGCGCTATGATCGCATCGTTGATGATCTTCGACATCTCCTCCAAGGTCATATCTTCTGAGAAGTAAAGGGGCATGCTGTGCTCAGGTGCATCGTCGGTATAGTCCTCTTTTACGATAAAGTTGACCGACAGTTCATTGCGTTGCCAATACTGGTAGTTTGCGACGAACCTGTTAAGCTCGGGCCTTAGGGTTATGGTTCTCATCAGGGCGGCTATGAACAGTTCGAATATCCTGTAGTTGGAGCCGTCAGCCCGTTTGTTCTTTTTGATGAAATCCACAGTATTGGTCAGGTCCAGCACCATATTCTGAAATACAAGCGAATCACATCTTTTGGGCATGATGTAAGGGAATATCTGCTTGTAGGTCGGCACTTCATATACCTTGACCGCATCGTTACGTCTGCTCATAGTCTTTTATGCTCCTGCAGTGAGATGACCTGTAGTGTACCCTACCCAAATGGAAGAAAACAAGAGAGATTTAGTATCTAATCCGATTCTATTTCCATTACAAGTGCTTTCTTCTGTCTAAAAATTCAACTTTGCTCTGGTACGCCTTTTTCATAGCCGCCTCAAAGCTCCTGTCATCGGGATAGCTGTAGCCGAAAGTGGGTTCCCACAGGGAGGGATCTTCCATGCAGAGATAGAAAAAAGGTCCCTCATGCTTCCACTCCTTGGGGAAGCAGGAGTAGGCATGGGCGAACATCTTCTGCTTGGTGGGTAGGGGGTAGGAGTATTTTCCGGCAGCTGCGGTAAGCTCCATGTCGAGGATGCGACTCTCGCGTATCTGGCTTCTGAGTGTGCGCAAAACAGTCTTGGTAAAGGTCAGGGTGCCTATGGAGAACATCACCACTTCCTCCGCCTTGAAGGTGGTTGTCACCTCTTCTATCACTGAGCTGTACTCATCCTGCCACCCTTCGAAGTAGACCATGGGGTGGAGGTGAAAACCTACAGGGATGCCTTTGTCTGCCGCCTGTCTGGCTGCAGTGAGCCTCTGGCTGAGGGTAGCACTCAGGTGCTCCTCCTTCTCTATGATGGTAGGGGCGTTCAGTGACCAGGTAGCCACTATGTTTGGGGGCAGGTCCATTGCAAGCCAGTCAGTGCGGTGGCTCTTGGTCTTGAGCTCTATGATGGTCTTGGGATAACGTCGTGCCAATGTTGCCAGAGCATCGAGGGTCCCGTAGTCATTCCCCCATAGGAGAGAGTCGCTGCTCTGCCCGGTTCCAATATGCCAGGTATCATCGTCGAGCTTTATGGCTTGCAGACGTTCCTGGAGGTTTCCCACCACCTGTATCTCGCTTTTGTTGTAGAAGGACTGGATCGAGCAGTAGGAGCATCCGAAAGCACACTGCTCTACGGCGTCGAGCGTCTTGAGGTTGCAGCATCGGGTCTTCTCACCTTCTACAGGACAGGGGCATCGCCCCATGATCTTCTCGGTGTGCCTGATGACGCTCTGGTATTTGTCGGGAAGCCGTTCGCTTGGAAAGAAATCCGTATAGACAGTGGGGCTTTTTCTCTCCTCATTGACTCGCTTGAGCAAGTTCGAGACAAGGGTTTTTGTTCTTTTTCTTCCTTGGAGATTGCTGGTTGCCGCCTCATCGAACCAGCGTTCAAGCGGGCCCATCTTCCACTGCAGGATGTCGGAAGCGGTTTCGACGATCTGTCGCTGTTCCTGGAAACTGAAGGAGTACTCAGCATGTAAGGCCTTCAGGTATGTTTGTGCGCTGTGGGGCAAGGTGTCAAAAAGAGGGTGTTCCATATCGGGTATTGTACTGGTTCCCGATTGCCTAAACAAGTTCCAATGATTATCCTAGTAGTATAATGAGTGATGAGAAAAAGCCCTATGGCACTCTGTCCGAGATAGAGAGCTTTGGCAGCATCGTAGCAGAAAACCTCTCCCCCAGCGAACAGGCTAGGGAGCTTCCCCATGCCAGCGGCGTCTATCTGATGAAGGATAAGAGCGGAGCCATTATCTATGTGGGCAAGGCCAAGGATCTCAAGAAGCGGGTAGTCAACTACTTCCAGGCAAATCGCAGTGCGAAGACAGCCGCCTTGGTAAAGAAGATAGCCCAGATAGAGTATATCATCACCGGCAACGAGTTTGAGGCTTTGGTGCTGGAAAACAACCTCATCAAGAAATACTCACCGCACTACAACATCTCCCTTAAGGATGGGAAGAGCTACCAGATGATTCGTATCACCAACGAACCGTTTCCCAAGGTTTTCAAGACCCGCCGGATCATCGATGACGGCTCGAGATACTTCGGCCCTTTCCCCGATGGGGGAAAGCTCGATCTGTATCTTAGCCTGATAGAGAAGCTCTTCCCCCTTCGCAGGTGCGGAATCCCCTTACGAAAGCGCGACAAGCCCTGCCTGTACTATCATATAGGTCTGTGTAGCGGTCCTTGCGCAGGTCTGGTCTCAGAGGAGGAGTACGCCCGCTCAGTCGATGCTGTGGTCGACTTGCTGGAAGGGAAGACCGACGCCCTGATCAAGAGGCTCAGAGCCGAGATGGCAACGGCGAGCAAGCAGCTCAACTTTGAAGAGGCTGCCATCAAGCGGGACCAGATAGATGCCATCATCACTACCAGCAGCGAACAGCAGGTACAGGACTTTGCCCAGGAGAGCCGTGATTACGCTGCCATTGAGATGAGAGGGCCCCTGTGCACCATCTCCCTGATGCAGATGCGCGACGGCAGGCTCATAGGGCGCGCTCTCTATCGTGCGGAAACCTTGGGTGAGGAGACCGACACCTTGCTCAATTTCCTCGTGCAGTACTATGCCGACGGCATGAAACTGCCGCAGTTTCTCTACGTCTCCCATGAGATAGATATTAATCTGATACGACAATATTTCGCAGAACTGCTTGGAGGACGCCTCGAGGTGAGCCTTCCGCTGGAAGGCAAGCACTACAGGATCTTAAGAATGGCCAGGGAGAATGCCTCCAGGGATGTCGAGAAACGCCTGAAGAGCAAGGATAACAGCCAAGCCCTGGTAGAGCTCGCCCGGGTGTTGAACCTGCCTGCCCCTCCCTCGCTTATCGAGGGATTCGATATCGCCCAGCTATCAGGAAAGTATACGGTGGCATCCCTGATCTCCTTCCGTGAGGGGAATCCCGACAAGCCCAATTACCGACGATACAACATCAAGAGTTTGCAAGGCAGGGTTGATGACTACGAATCGATGCGTGAGGCGGCGGCCAGACGATACACCAAGATTCTCAATGAGAAGCTGGAGCGCCCGGATCTTCTGATCATCGATGGGGGTAAGGGCCAGGTACATGCCGTTCGTGAGGTTCTTGATGATCTAGGGATGTTTGACATCCCCATCATAGGCATTGCAGAGAAGCTGGAAGCGATCATATTCGACGACGAACGCCCGCCTCTCCTGTTGCCGGAATACAGCGAAGCGCTGCGCCTGGTCATTGCTGTACGCGATGAGTGCCACCGGTTCGCTACCAGTGCCAACCAGGCGGCCAGGAGCCGGGAGGCTTCATTCCAGCTGTTGCAATCGGTAGAGGGGATTGGTAAAAAAAGAAGCATGGACCTTATGAAGACCTTCGGAAGTCTGGATGTCATGCTCAACAAAAAGCCCGAGGAGCTTGCAAAGGAGGGGGGTATCCCCCTGCCTGTTGCCCAGCGACTGCTGAAGCAGCTCAATCTCTAGAGCGTAGCAAAGCCTACACTGGAGAGGGGCCTTCCCTTACAGGATATGATCCGGTAGAGCAACCTTTCCAATACGACAGGCAGCATCTCTGAGCCGGCTTCCTTAGTAGCCAAGTCAGCCTCAGCCAAAGCGGTGATGATCGCCCTGCACTCACCTACGGAGTAGGTCTCCCTGCCCTGATGGTAGACACCCTTGTCCCGGGGACTGCGCACCGCTACGCTTTTACCCAGCACCTTTGCCCCGGAGAAGGCTTCATACTCATCCGCTCCTCCCTCCATCTGTTCCTGGATAGAGAGCAATCGCCTGAACTGCCAAAGAAGGCCCGACACCAGCAGGATGCCGCTTGAGCTGTCGCCGCTACCCAGGATCGCATGCAAGGAGGCGATGCTCATCTTGAGGTCGCCTTTAGCTATGTAGGGGAAGAGGGTGAAGGCATCCTCCTGCCTGCTGTGGTGGATGTAGGTTTGTATGTCATCTTCAGTTATCGGCCTTCCCTCATCCCCCGTTTTCCAAAAGAGGGTGAGCTGGCTGGATATGGTGCGCAGCTCCTGGGTGTTGTTCTCGACCATTGAGAGCAGGAGGTCTATCGCATCAGCGGTGATGGTAAGTCCATATTTCTTGAAAAAGTCCCGTACCCATCCGAACTTCTGGTTATCGAAAAGTTCATAGAAAATCTTGGTGTTCTCTTTGGGGACCGCCTTCAGCAGTTTTGCAGAAAGGCGGGTTTCACTGGAGATGATAACTAAAGTCGCAGTATCGCTGGGGTTTGCGATATAGGTTGCCAAAGCGTCTACCATGGAGGCATTGAGCCCCTCTGCCTGGCTGAGGATCACCAGGCGGTGCTCAGCAAAGAGGGAGTTGTTGTTCAGCGCTACAAAAATCTCCCCTTTCTCGGTTTCAAAAGGGTAGAAGCGGTGCATCTCAAGGTCACTGCCGCTCTCTTTCCTCAGCGCATCCCGAATCTGTTTGAGTGACTGCTCTTTTTCCCCGGTCTCAGGACCGAGCAGAAGGTGCACAGGAGCTATCATGCGTAGTTCCTTATCAAAAGATGCAGCTTGCCGTGGATTCTGCAGGAGCGGGTGATGATGGAGCCAAAGGCCGGGTTCGCAGGACGCAGTTCGATATTTCCATTGGAGGGGTAGTAGCCCTTCAAGGTAATGGCCGGCTCCTCCTCTCCGACGGAGGCTGCTATGATGTCACCTGTATTTGCTGTCTCACATTTTTTCAAGATAGCGATATCGCCGTCGAAAATGCCCGCCTCTATCATGCTTTCGCCTCGGATTTTGAGTGCGAAGTAGGTATTGTGGACATTGTTGACCATGGAGATGGGAAGATTCAGCAGGTAGTCGGTATTCTCTTCACTCATAAGGGGCACCCCTGCGGCGATGCTGCCGAGCACAGGAATGCTGATCATCTCCTCACGGGGTATGTACTCCTCTCCGATGATCTCGATGGACCGGGAGATACCATCGGTTGTCCTTATGACCTTTTTTGTCTCAAGGGCCTTGATGTGGTCATGAGCCGCCTTTACTGAAAACTTGAAGTTCTCGGCAACATCTCGAACTGAAGGGGCGTAGTTGTTCTTCCTGATAAACTGGCTGATAAAGAGGGCCACATCCTTCTGCCTTTGGGTCAATTCACGCATCTCTTACTCCTCGAATCGATTCTGAAACAGGGCCTCGATGGCATCGGCCATCTCTTCTTCTTCCGGACCTTCACATATCATGGTAAGGGTGCTCTGGTAGGTAGCTCCCAAGGTGATGATACCCATGATGGATTTTCCGTTGATCTTCATGGTGCCCTTCTCCAGATATAGCTCGCTGTTGAACTTGTTTGCGACTTTCACGATGTTCGCTGCAGGGCGTGCATGGATGCCTGCCCTGTTGCTTACCTTAACCTCTCGTGTAACCATCAGTGCGTCTCCTCATTGATGTTGTACATATTTCTTGCAGATTCGCTCTCCAGCCATTTGAGTACGCTCTGATCGAACTCTTTAGCGGAATAGTATCCCAGCTTCTTTAGCCGCTCATTTCTTGCGGCGGTCTCTATGATCACAGGGATATTGCGTCCGGGTTTGACAGGGATAAGGACCATCGGGATGGCGATTCCAAGGAAGTGGTCATGCAAGGATCCCTCTCCGACACGGTCATAATTCTTCTTTGCATCCCAAGGTTCGAGCTTGACAGAGAGCTGGACCTGCTTACGGTCACGGATAGCCCCGACTCCGAAAAGGTTTGCCAGGTTGAGGATGCCGAGGCCCCGTATTTCCATATGGTGTGCAAGCAGAGGGTTCTCTCCCATGCCGATGATGAAGTTGTCGCTGATGTTTCTCAGCCTCACCGTATCGTCACTGATGAGGCGGTGACCGCGCTCGATGAGTTCCAGGGCGGTCTCGCTTTTTCCGACTCCGCTCTCTCCTGTGATGAGCACTCCGATGCCATAGACCTCGACCAGTACCCCGTGGATGGTCTGAGTGGGAGCGAAGACCTCGTCGAGGGTCTGGTAGAGCCTGCGGGAAAAGTCTGAGGAGAGGAGGCTGGTCTTAAGGATTGCTGTTCCGGTCTCCTCTGCAAGGGCCGTGAATCGGGGGCTGGGATCAGCACCATCGCAGAATACGCAGCAGGGAATGTCGTATTTGAAGAGCTTCTCGATGCTTGCAAGGTTGTGTTCGGCTTCAAGCTTTTGCAGGTATGCCTGCTCACCACGGCCAAAGACCTGGATACTGTTGTTGCTGAACTCCTCAAAGAATCCGCTGAGGGGAAGACCCGGACGGCTTATCTTGCTGGTGGTGATCTTCCTTGAGAGTCCTGTCCTACCGGCAATGCATACCAGGCTGAGGTGGTTGTGTTCCTTCAGATCGAGGTCAAGAAGGTCAAGAATCGTAAATTCCGACATCATAATCTCCTTGGGGGAGAGAAGCTCCCTATCAGATTTTACTATACAGTTGTTACTTTTGTTCTGCAACCCCTGATTTGCCCCTGTCTTAGGATATTTAACCGCAATATTCGTATGTACAACAAGAGGATGTCTTTCAAAACGGGTTCTGATGTGGCTTAAAGGGAATATTTGTCCATTGACGTATTGCTTGTGAAGCCTTATCTTTGAGATAGGACCTTAGTCAAAGGAGGGCTTATGAATTTGACAGTCAGAGGCATCCGTTACAATCCTAGTGACGAGACCAGAGCTTTTTTGGACAAGAAGCTGCAGAAGTTGCAGTTTGCCGAGGATTACCTTCATGACCTGGATATCGTCATTACCAGGGAGACCGAAGGGCAGGGCTTTCACTTGGATGCAAAGATTCACTTTTCCTGGGGCACGTTAAAGATGGTCAGTTATGACTGCTACGAATTGTATGAAGGCATTGAGATGCTGGTGGATAAGATCGAAGCGGTAGCCAGAAAGGAAAAGGGTAAGATAAAGGAGCATTAATCTCATTGGATATGTAATAATTTTGAAGGGACGCGAAAGCGTCCCTTCTTTGTCAGTTGGTTCCCCTGATGAATGACGGGTCGATATTCAGTTCATTGCGGTACTTGGCTACTGTCCTCCTGGCTACGGAGATGCCCCGTTCCTTGAGCAGGTCGGAGAGCTTTTGATCTGAAAGGGCCTTCTTGCCCTGATGCTCCTCCAGTATCTGCTGGAGGATCTCCTTGGCCGCATGCTTGGAGACCTGTTCGCCTTCATCACCTACTGCACTGCTGAACAGCCTCTTGATCGGGATGATGCCCCAGTCGGTATCGATCCATTTTGCAGTGGATATGCGGCTTACCGTTGTTTCGTGGACCCCGATCTGGTCGGCTACGCTTTTTTGCGTGAGGGGACGGATGAATTGAGGTCCGGAAAGGAAGAACTCCTTCTGTTTTTCCGCTAAGACCTGGCCCACCTTGTAGAGGGTCTGGTTTCGGAGCCGCACCTGGAACATCAGCGAGTTTGCCCGCTTGAGCTGGTCCTGGATGTAGAGCTGTGTCTCCTTAGGCATCTCCTTC
>LFRM01150950.1_pt1 | contig 15550 bp, 18 predicted proteins | sample 618341 | NCBI WGS metagenome assembly LFRM01 (sample SAMN03654438, study PRJNA283298) | anaerobic digester metagenome | isolation source: pool of bioreactors CSTR01a, CSTR02a, and CSTR03a thermophilic anaerobic... | place: Denmark: Kgs. Lyngby | collected 2014-05-21 | reverse complement strand
AAGGAGTTAGAAAAAGTTATGGAAGATTTTTATCGGGGTAAAATTTCTGTTTTACTTTGTACCACTATTGTAGGAATTGGTCTGGATGTCCCCAATGCCAACACTATCATTGTAGATCCGGCTACCCTGTTTGGATTGGCTCAGCTTTATCAGTTGCGGGGAAGAGTGGGGAGGTTTGATAGAGAAGCCTATGCCTATTTTTTGTATCCCCCTCGTCTAACTGGAGAGGCCAGGGAGAGACTGGAAGCTCTTCTTGAGTTTGGTGCCACCGGTTCAGGTATGAAACTGGCTCTCCGGGATTTGGAAATTCGGGGAGCTGGTAATATTCTGGGAATGGAGCAGCACGGTTTTATTCAGGAAGTGGGTTTTTCTCTTTACACTCGTCTTTTAGAGGAAGAAATTGCTCGCCTGCGAGGAGAAGAAGAGATTTCTTCCATTACCCCTCATATAGATTTAAAAGAAGAGGCTTATCTACCTTCTTTTTACCTGTCCAGGGATAGTGAAAGGTTTTATTTCTACCAGAAACTGCTGGGGGTGAGAAAAGAAAAGGAAATAGAGGAAATAAAGGAAGAATTGGAAGATCGCTTTGGACGTCTTCCCCGGCAGGCTGAGAATCTTTTGCAGATTACAAAAATAAGGCATTATGCTAAAATAGCTCAGATTGAAAGCATAGAAGAAAAAGATGGAGAACTTTATTTTGTGGCTTCTCTTCCGGTTCTTTTGGGTTTGAGCCAGTATATGGAAGAGAGGGGAAAAGAAGGAAGGCTATTCAACTATCAAGGCAGAGAGGCATTCAAAACTAAAATGTTGCCTCTCCAGGATTTAGTTTCACTTCTGGAAGGGATGGTTATTGAGAGTGTCCAGTGGCAGAGCCGGTGAGCTTTTTGAGGAATTAATAGAAGTAGTGGCTACTTTACGGGGAGAGGGAGGCTGTCCCTGGGACAGGGAACAAACTCGGGAGACACTAAAACCTCTCATGGTGGAAGAGCTCTATGAAGCCTTAGATGCCATAGATAAAAAAGATGAGGTGAGATTGAAGGAAGAATTAGGGGATATGCTGCTGCATATCGTTTTTCACGCTCAGATAGGAAAGGAAAACCATACCTTTACTATTGAGGAGGTGTTAGAACACCTTATTTATAAGATGAAGAGACGCCATCCTCATGTTTTTGGAGAAGCTAAAGTAAAGGATGTAGATGGGGTGCTCTTAAACTGGGAAAAAATAAAGGAAACAGAAAGAGATAAAAGCGGGATGCTTTCCACTTTGCCTCGCAGTCTTCCTGCTCTTTTGCGAGCTCAGGCTATGCAAGAGCGAGCCTCTCGAGTGGGTTTTGATTGGGAAGCACCTGAGGAAGTAGAAAAAAAGGTAGAAGAAGAGTGGGGAGAATTTCGAGAAGCCTGGAAAAGCAAAAACCCTCAGAAAATGAAAGAGGAATGGGGAGATCTGGTTTTTGCTTTAGTTAACTTAGCTCGTCATCTGAATATTCAGGCTGAAGAAGCTCTGCAGGGAGCTAATAATCGTTTTGCTGAGAGATTTGGTTTTATAGAAAGAAAAATCAAAGAACAAGGCAGGGAACTTTCTGGTGCAACTTTAGAGGAGATGGATGCTTTATGGGAAAAAGCGAAAGAGAAATTCACGCCGGAGGAAAAATAAGCCTCGCTGAATTTTTGAAACGTTTAAAAGTTATTTTACCTCTGGTTCAGGGATGGAATCCTGACCTTTTGATAGCAGTTAACCCAGAAGGATTGATTTTGAGTGGTTTTTTAGCCTCTTTTCTGGATAAAGAAGTGAGAAATATGGCTTTCAAAGAAGAACCCTTCCAGATTACCTGGGATAATTTAGGGAATCTGGAAGGTAAAAGGACAGTTTTGGTGGCAGGAAGATTCCGAGAGGAAAAAAGCAGAGAAGAGATAGAGAAATGGGTTAAAGACCATGGAGCGCTTTCGGTGCTCGTGATGGTAGCAGTAGGCGGGAAAGGAGATTATTCTCTTTTCCCGGAATGGGGGGAAAATATCCTTTTGCCCTGGGAAGACAATGAGGTTAGATAAATTTCTCAAAAGCTCTTCTTTGATTAAAAGAAGACCACTGGCTCAAGCAGCTTGTAAGGGGGGGAGGGTTTTGGTGAATGGTAAAGTAGCCAAACCAGGGACAGGACTTAAATTGGAAGACGAAATCACCATTTTCACCTCTGCTTATAAAATAGTGGTGCGAGTTAAAAGTCTCAGCGAAAAAGAAAGAGGAGAAGAGTTGTACGAGGTGATAAAGAAGGAGAGATTAGAAGAATGAGAATACTGGTTGCTCCTGATTCTTTTAAGGGCAGTTTAAAAAGTACCGAAGTTGCATCGCTGGTTAAAAAAGGGCTACAGAGGGTGGATAAAGGCTGGTTGGTAGTGGAGCGACCTTTAGCTGATGGAGGGGAAGGAACGGTAGAAGTTCTGGTGCAAGGGACGGGGGGTAAAATAATAGAAAAAGAAGTATCTGGCCCCCGGGGAGAGAAAGTGAAAGCCCATATCGGGGTAGTACCTTGCTCTTGTGGAGAGGTGGCAGTTTTAGAAATGGCTCAGGTAGCGGGATTAACACTTTTGCCACCTGAGGAAAGGAATCCTCGTTTTACCACTACCTACGGTGTGGGAGAGTTGATAAAAGAGGCAGTAAACCTGGGATTTCGTCGCATCATATTAGGAGTGGGGGGTAGTGCTACCAACGATGGGGGGATGGGAGCGCTGAGAGCTCTGGGAGTGAGGTTCTTTGACCGGGAAGGGAAGGAGCTAAAAGGAGTGGGTGATGATTTACTGCTGGTATCTTCCATTGACTCTCAGCATTTGTTTAAAAAACCGGAAGAAGTGGAGTTAGTTATCGCCTGTGATGTAAAAAACCCCCTTTATGGAGAAGAAGGGGCAGCTTATGTGTATGGTCCGCAAAAAGGGGCCAATCCTGAAGAGGTGGAAGCACTGGACCAGGGTTTACGTAATTATGCGCGATTAGTCAGAGAGCACACCGGGATAGAAATTGACCATTTACCGGGTGCAGGAGCAGCAGGAGGAATAGGAGCGGGGTTATATGCTTTTTGGGGAGCACAATTTGCCTCTGGCATTCAGTTGATTATGGATATTTTGCATCTGGAAGAAGAAATTAAAAAAGCAGATTTAGTGATAAGCGGAGAGGGGAAGATCGATAAGCAATCTTTTTATGGTAAAGTAGTTAGTGGGGTGGAGGAAAAGTGTAGGAAATGGGGGAAGCCTCTTCTTCTGGTGGGAGGAAAAATCAGCGAAGAAGCTTTTTCTCTGTGGGAAGAGAGAGTTTTAGCTCTTTTTTCCATAGCTAATGGTCCTATCACTGAAGAAGAAGCATTTCAAAAGGCGCCTTTTCTTCTGGAACACCTGGCTTTTAACTTAGGACGAGTGTGGAAGGGAGGAGAGATTTATGCCTGAAAAGATAGAATTTTCCTTTCCGGAGAGAGGAATTACGATAGAAGCGGAGCTAAGTGACAGTTCCCTGGCTGAAGAAATTTTTCGCATTTTGCCTGTGGAGGCACGAGTTAGTCGGTGGGGAAAGGAGATTTATTTTGCTATTCCTCTGAAGGCTCCTATCGTTTCTCCCCAAGAAGTGGTAGAAGAAGGTGATATAGCTTATTGGCCGGATGGAGCCTGCCTTTGTCTTTTCTTTGGTCCTACTCCGGTAAGTAAAAATGGGGAGATTAGACCGGCCAGTGCAGTAGAAGTGGTGGGGAAAATCCTTTCTCCCTGGGCTATTCTGGATGAAATACCCTCTGGTGACATAGTAAAAATTACCCAATTTGATAGAAAAGGAGTTGATAAAGGATGAGTACTATTTTTGATGTTCATGCTCGGGAAATTCTTGATTCTCGAGGGAACCCCACAGTAGAAGTCGACGTAATTTTGGCTTCTGGAGCTTTTGGTCGGGCATCTGTTCCTTCTGGAGCTTCCACCGGTACTTTTGAAGCAGTGGAGTTGCGAGATGGTGATAAAAGGCGCTATTTGGGCAAAGGAGTACGGAAAGCGGTAGAAAATGTTAACGAAATTATCGCTCCGGAAATCATTGGTTTAGATGCATTAGACCAGGCGGTAGTGGATAAGACTCTTATCGAGCTGGATGGAACGCCCAATAAAGCCAAGTTAGGAGCCAATGCTATTTTGGGAGTTTCTTTAGCGGTAGCCAGAGCAGCAGCTGATTATAGTGGGCTTTCTCTTTATCGTTACTTTGGGGGAGCTAATGCTCGAGAATTACCTGTTCCTCTTATGAATATTCTCAATGGGGGGAAACATGCTGATAGCGGAGTGGATATCCAGGAATTTATGATTGTTCCCTGTGGAGCTCGTTCTTTTGGTGAGAGCTTAAGAATGGGGGCGGAAGTCTTTCATAACTTAGCCAGGGTTTTAAAACGGAGTGGTTACTCAACAGGTGTAGGAGATGAAGGAGGTTTTGCTCCCAATCTCCATTCTTCTGAGGCAGCTATTGAGGTAATTCTGGAAGCTATACAGTTGGCTGGTTATGAACCGGGTAAAGATGTTTATCTGGCGTTAGATGTTGCTGCTTCTGAGCTTTATAAAGATGGAATATATGTTTTTGAGAGGGAGGGGGTGCGCCGTAACGTAGAGGAAATGATCGATTTTTACCGCCGTTTGGTAGAAAATTATCCTGTCATTTCTATCGAAGATGGTTTAGCCGAGGAAGACTGGGAAGGATGGAAAAAGCTCACTTTTGCCCTGGGTGATAAGGTGCAGTTAGTAGGTGATGACCTGTTTGTAACCAACAAAGAAAGGTTACTCCGGGGGATTCGGGAGAAATGTTGTAATTCCATTCTTATTAAGTTAAATCAAATTGGAACTCTCACCGAGACTTTAGAAACTATTGAAATAGCCAAGAGAGCTGGATATACCTCGGTTATCTCTCACCGCTCAGGAGAAACTGAGGATAGCACTATTGCCGATCTTGCGGTGGGATGCAACGCTGGTCAAATAAAAACCGGTTCTCTCTGTCGTTCAGAGAGAACAGCTAAGTATAATCAGCTATTAAGAATCGAGGAAGAGCTGGATAATGCCGCTATTTTCCGAGGAAAAGAGGTTTTCAAAGTTTCCGGTTACTGAAAAGGGATGGGAGAAGTTTCTGTTCATCGCTTTCTTGGCGCTTTCTCTGTTTTCTTTTAACTTGCGCCTGAGTAATAAATTGGTAGATTATTTTGACCTTGCTCGGGAGATGAAAGAGTTAGAAAAAAGGGAAAGCGCACTATCTGAGGAAGTGGAGAGGTTAGAAAAAGAGAGAGAATACTTAGACGAAGATTGGTATGTAGAAAAATTGGCTCGAGAGCGATTGCAATTGGTAAAACCAGGAGAAATTGTAGTAAAAGTGATTAATCCCGAGTCACCGGAGCATTGACAATCTTTGTTCTTCTACCTATAATCGTTTTATACAAATGTGGTCGGGGCGTGGCGCAGCCTGGCAAGCGCACTCGCTTGGGGTGCGAGTGGTCGGCCGTTCAAATCGGCTCGCCCCGACCAAAACCCTGACGCAATTTTCTTAGTATAAGGAGGATAAGAATATGCCCTCAAATGTCAAAGATCTTTTTAGCCTGCAAGGAGAAGTAGCTATTGTTACCGGTGGAGCACAAGGTTTAGGAGAACAAATGTCCATCGCTTTAGGGGAAGCAGGAGCTCAGGTAGTAGTGGCAGATTTGAATCTGGAAAAAGCTCAGAAAGTTGCCTCTCATATTCAGTCTTTGGGAGTGGATTCTCTGGCTCTCTGCGTTGATGTTACCAAAAAAGGAGAAGTAGGGGAAATGGTTGAGAAAACTCTGGAGCGTTTCGGCAAAATTGATATTCTTGTAACTTCTGCTGGGGTGGGACAATGGATGAAGGCAGAAGAAATGCCAGAGGAGGATTGGAAAAAAGTTCTGGACGTCAACTTAAATGGAGTATTTTTGTGTTGCCAGGCAGTGGGAAGAGAGATGATTAAAAGAAAAAAAGGGAGTATTATAAATATTTCTTCTATGTCGGGATTAGTAGTCAATACTCCTCAGGCTCAATCTCATTATAACTCCTCAAAAGCGGGAGTAATTATGCTAACTAAATCTCTGGCCTCCGAGTGGGCTCCTTACAATATTCGGGTTAACACCATTGCTCCCGGTTACATGGAAACGCAATTAGTGGGTGACCTTTTGAAAGAATATCCTGATTATGCTGACCTGTGGAAAAAGCTTACTCCTTTTGGTCGTCTGGGTAACCCGGAAGAAATTAAAGGTCCCTGTGTTTTTCTGGCTTCTCCTGCTTCTTCTTATGTTACGGGAAGCGTTCTGGTTATGGATGGAGGCTATACGATATGGTGAGGGAGGTGATAGTAAGGTTTTAAGATGGGAGAAGTTTATTTAGTTTTTGGGATTGTGAAAGAACCAAAAAAGAAAGGAGACGATTTTTTGTGAGAAGACGTTTATTAACTGTAGTTTTTGTTTTGTGTTTTCTGCTGGTTCCTACCATGGTTTTTGCTCAGGTAGCTAATCCTGATTGGTGGAAAAAAGCAGCCGAGCCTTATAAAGGAGTGGTGATTCACGGTGTGTCGGAAAGCACTCCTCCATCTAAAGCTATAGCAGAGATAGCTGTTCCCGCGTTTGAAGAGTTAACCGGAATTAAAGTAGAGCTTGAAACCACCTCCTGGGATGAGATGTATAATAAAGAAATTCAGGACATGCAGGCGGGAGCCGGGATATACGATTTTGTCTACCTGGAGCAGGATGCAGTTTACAGCTACATAGAGCAAGATTGGCTAACCGATTTAACTCCTTTTGTCGATAATGCTGATTTAACTGAACCTGATTTTGATCTTCCAGATTTTACCAGTTTTATTGATTACTTTAAAGGCAAAGACGGAGAACTTTATGGTATCCCCTTTGAAGCTTTTCTGAAGACCTATATTTACCGCACGGACTTGTTCAATGATTCTGATATTCAAGCTGCTTTTAAAGAGAAGTATGGATATGACTTGGCTGTTCCTACTACCTGGGAGCAATACGAGGATATTGCTAAATTCTTCACTGAATACGGAAAAGAAAAAGGTATAGAACTTTATGGACACGTAGCGCAAGCAAAGACCCATCCTTGTTTGGCTTATGAACTTTGTGAAACTATTTGGCCTCCCTGGGGTGTATACAATTGGGGAATAAATCTAGAAAATATGAGAACCAGCGTAGAAAATGGAGGCACTCTAAACAGCGATACCGCGAAAGAAGCTCTTGGCTGGTATGTTGACATGTTACAATATGCTCCTCCAGGAGTCAGAACTTATACCTGGGATGAGGCAGCAGCTGTGTTTGGAACCGGGATAATTGCCCAAGGGTTCCTTTATATGGAAAACTTAGGTTGGTTAGCTCATGACCCCGATCGGTCGGTGGTGATCGGCAAAGTTGCAATTGACATTCCACCTGCTAAACCGGGTGTTATGGAAGCAGCTGAAGCTGGCGAAGGATACATCGGTTACTATGATGGTGGAGCTTGGGGAATTCCTTACTGCTCCAAAAACAAAGAAGCTGCTTGGCTTTTCATCCAGTGGTGTACTCGTAAAGAATGGCAGCCAGAGTTTGCTGAATTAGCTACTACTGTGGTAAGGAAATCTGCCTTTGAAGATCCAATAATCGATGAATTAAATGTAGCAATGGGTGGCTACTACACTGTCATGCAGGAAAAGGGTCATCTTTTTGCCGGATGTCCTCCTCTACCCATGCAAACACCACTCAATGAGCTTTATCTCCAGTGGATTTCCCGGGCAGTGGCCGGAGAAGTTTCTCCTGAAGAATGCCTGGATAACTTAGCTAAAGAAGCTGACGAATTAATGGAAGAGCTAGGCTATTAGGAGGTAGAGAGTTTGCGAGTAAAAAAGACTCAAGTGTGGGGGTTAATATCCCCCACACTTATTTTAATGATTCTTATCGGGGTAATCCCGGTTATATACGTCATTTATTTGAGTGTTTTTAAATACAGTGTGTTTTCCAAGACGGGAATGGTTTATGTCGGTTTCGATAATTTCCGCAAACTGGTATTTGATGCCTCTTTTTTAAAGTCTTTAAGCTTGGGTCTTACCTTTGTGGCTATTTGCTGTCTCGTTGAAATACCTTTAGGACTTTTGATTGCCAATGTCCTCACTTATGAGTTTAAAGGTAAAGGTGTTTTTCGGACGATTATGGCATTGCCTCTGGCTATGGCTCCCGTTAGCATTGGGAGTATGTGGGTATTACTCACTAATCCTGATGTCGGTCCACTTCCCTATTTTTTGGGAAAAATCGGGGTTGACTATAATATCGGGGTAAATGCTACTCAGGCGTTTGCCACCACTGTTTTTATGGATGTCTGGCATTGGACTCCATTCGTAATTTTAACTTTTATGGCTGGATTGGCTTCTTTACCCAAAGACCCGTATGAGGCTTCTTTGGTAGATGGGGCCAATCGCTGGCAAACTTTTCGTTATATTACTCTGCCTCTCCTTCGGCCAGTGATTTTAACTACCTTGTTTATCCGGATTATGGATACTTTCCGTGTCTTTGATGAAGTATGGATGTTAACCAGTGGCGGCCCAGGAACAGCTACTCGTTTTGTCAGTATCCATTTGGTGAGAGAAGTTTTGCGATCTATGAATTATGGATACAGTTCGGCTATGTCTCTTTTTCTGCTTTATTTAACCATAGTTATCTGCTGGCTATTGTTGACTTTTATTTCCATCTCGCAGGAGGAAGTCTAAATGAAAATTAGCAAAAAAGGACTCCGGCTCTTTTTTATCTATGTTTTGTGTATTTTAATAGCGATAGCTACTCTGTTTCCTATCTACTGGACATTTATAATCTCTGCTCAATCTAAACTGGAAATTTTCTCTGGGCCAAATTTTTTCCCTTCTACTTTTCATAGTGAAAATTATACCCGTCCTTTCTTGCAAGATGTATACGGACGCTATCTGGCTAATTCTTTGATTGTGGCCACCGGTAATACTCTTTTGGTAATAGTTTTAGCAGTCATGTCTACTTATGCTTTTTCCCGTTTTCAGATCCCCGGGTCAAGTAATATCTTTTTCTGGACTATTACCAACCGTATGGCTCCAGCGGCAGTTTTTATTGTTCCCTTCTTTTTGATATTTAGTCGCCTGGGGTTGAGAGATACGAGAATTGGTTTAATTATCCTTTACTGTATTTTTAACCTCCCCTTTGCCATCTGGCTTTTGAAAGGGATGATGGATTCTATACCGAAAGAACTGGATGAGGCAGCCATGATCGATGGATGTTCTATTTGGGGAGTGTTGGTGAGAGTAATTATTCCCTTGGCCAAACCAGGAATTATGGTTACTGCTATTTTGACCTGGATTTTTGCCTGGAATGAATATTTGTTTGCCTCGATTTTGACTAATGTTAAAGCTCGGACTATAACTACTGGTTTAATTGAGTTTGTTACCGTGATTGGGACTAACTGGGGTGAAATGGCGGCGGTGTCTATGGTCTGTTTAATTCCGGCTGTGGTATTTATTGGTATAGCCCAGCAGCATATTATCACTGGCCTTACTTTTGGAGCGGTGAAAGATTAGGAGGATATTATGCGGATTTTACCTATGAAGACTAACTTATTTGATCGGATTTTCATTGGAGCAGTGGTTATGTTTGGTTTACATCTTTTTTGGGTACGCTTCGTCGAGCAATTCATCCCCCTTTATGTAGCCACTATAGGCAGTCTCATTTTTCTGGTGACTTTAATTATAACTGGGTAAAAAAAGAGTAGGGGAGGTGACATCCGCCTCCCTATTGCTACTTTATGTACTGTACGGTTCGCTTATAGTTTACTACCCGAAATGTATGTTTATCTCTACCGCTCCAGTTTCTATTTCTTAATAAGGTACAAAAAAAATAGGGAGGGAAACCTCGGTTTCCCTCCCTGGAAGCTAATAAATGTTGTGGTAGTACGTTTCTATCCTTAAGTAATTTTCAAAAGCTTCAGACAAAATATCTCCGCTTTGAGATAAGCTAATAGCTACGTGGTGTTCAAAACCATTGATGCAAATGTATTTCAGTAAATCTTGAAGGTCTTCGATTTTTGCTACCCCTACTCCTCCAAAAGTGTTAACCTTATCGGGAGTGATTTCTCCTTCTGCTATATAAGATATTAAGTTGCCCTCTTCATCATTGGTGGCCAAGCGAGCCAGAGTTAGCTCTCCATTAGGTATAGTTCCGTAACAAGTCCCGTAAGCTTTTTCTTTGGAAACCGAAGAGGAGATGATGTCGCCATATCCCATTCTGGCTCCCTGCAGAAGCGATTTGGGGAAGTTGCTGCAGTGGAAAAGAATGGCTTTGTCGGGGTCGTCGCCAAAATTATTATTCCAGTCCACGAGAGCAGAGGGTTTTTGAGAAGCGAGCTGCAGAGCATACATGCTCAATCCTCCTACCAGGTCTACTTCGCAGGCTGCGGGTATTAATTTTTCGCTGAACATGCTCATTACTGTACAGGGCATGATGCCATAATTTTCTTCGATAGAATTCCAGCATTGAAAAGAAAAGAGGGATACACCGGTAGCTTCAATCCATTCTTCTAATACCACGAGAAGTTTAGCCATTTTGACCAACGCTTCTTCGGGTATTCCAGCAGTATCAATATAATCTTTTATTTCCTGCAATTTCCCCTTTACTTTCAGATTATTGTTATCTAATCTATTCATGTTGCCGATTATTTCCGAGAGGTCTATGGTTTCTACCGATATTCCATAGCTCTCCAGAATCTTTTCTGAGAAGCGAACAGTATTAAAGGCTGCAGGTCGTGCTCCAACAGCTCCAGCTTTTAGGTTTTTAAATCCCTTTACTACTCGACATACTCCCGCAAACCACTCTAAATCTTCTCCGAAGATTGAAGAATCAGGGTCTTCAGTGTGATAAGAAGTTAGAGAAAAGGGGATCTGGAATTGCTTCAGGTTATTGCATATAGAAAGCTTACCACAGAAGCTATCCCTCCGATTTTGAACATCCAGAGCATTGATTTGATCAGGAAAGGCATGTACTAAAACCGGGACGTTCAACCCCGAGAGACGAATAGTTTGAGCTGCTGCTCGCTCATCGCCGAANNNNGTGCTGGGAGCCACTACTTCAAAACCTTTTTTTTCTAAAACTTCCAGGATTTTACTCCTTCCTTCTTTGGCTAACTCATCAGGAAAGAAACCTCGGTTACCTACAATTAAACCAAAAGTTTGTGCCATACTTATTTCTCCTTTCATGTTAAAATATTAAAAAAGTTTAATTTTATTTAAATACCGAGTTAACATTCTTATCTTACCATATTTTCAGAATAAAAAATTAAGAAAAAGGGAGGTAAGATAAATGAAAAAGGTGCTGTTAAGTAGCTTGGTGTTATGTTTTATCCTCTCTCTTTCCGGCTTGAGCTGGGGGGTAGAGAAAGTTGATGTGCAGGGTTCCACTACTATTTTACCTATTATGCAGATAATAGCCGAGGAATTTATGGCTCAAAACGAAGACATTGAAGTTACAGTAGGTGGAGGAGGCTCAGGAGTGGGCATTTCTGCTCTTTTGGATGGAGTGACCAATGTGGCTATGGCTTCCCGCGACATGAAAGAAGAAGAGTGGCAAAAGGCTAAAGAGAAGGGTTTAGATATCCGGGAAATAGAAATAGCTAAAGATGCTCTTTCAGTCATAGTTAATTATCTTAATCCTATTTCGGAAATCGATGTCGACACTTTGCAAAAAATCTATACTGGAGGAATAAGCAACTGGCAAGAATTAGGGGTTGCTTTAGATGGGGAAATAGTGATTATTTCTCGCGATACTAATTCTGGAACTTTCGAAGTCTTTAACGAACACGTCTTAAGAGGAGAAGAACTCGCTGATAAAGCTTTACGTCTTCCCTCTAACCAGGCAGTGTTGAATGAAGTGGTCAGTAACCCCAATGCTATGGGATATGTGGGATTGGGCTATGCACAGCAGGGAGGAGATAAAATCAAAGCTCTTACTGTGAACGGAGTTGAAGCAAGTCCCGAAAAAGCACTTTCTGGAGAATATCCACTGTCTCGAGGATTATATCTCTATGTTAATGGTGAACCCCAGGGAGCGGTCAAAAAGCTGATTGATTTTGTCCTGGGTCCTGAGGGGCAAACCATAGTGGAAGAAGAAGGCTTTATTCCTCTTTCTCTAAATGAAGATTAAAACCATGGGGGGAGAATATCCCCCCATATAGTTTACTAGATAGCACCTCGGGGAAATAACCTCTTTATCCCCCGGAAAGGTGCCAGAACTTTGTAATGGTGGGGTGAAAGGATAATTTGGGTTTAGATATAGTTTTGATAGAAGACGAGAAAGACGTAGTTGATTTTGTCACTTATTTTCTTCAGAAAGAAGGTTATCAGGTTTTTCCCTTTTTGCGGGGTGAAGATTTCCTGGAAAAGATGGATACTCTTCTTCCCGATGTCATTATTTTAGACCTTATGCTTCCAGGTATTGATGGTTTAGAGGTTTTCCGCTATATTCGAGAGTATCCTCGATTTAGAAACGTTCCAATTATTATGCTTACAGCTAAGAGCGACCCTCTGGATGTGGTGTTAGGATTGGAAATAGGAGCAGATGATTATGTTACTAAACCTTTTCATCCTCGAGAACTTTTAGCCCGAATCAAAGCAGTGGTGAGGAGAACTTCCTCTCCTTCTTTTTCTGAAAAAGAAGTTTTGAAGATAGGAGATTTCTGGTTAGATTCGGATCATCTGATGGTAAAAGAAAATGGTAAAGAAATTTACCTTTCCTGGAGAGAATTTCGCTTATTTGAACTTCTTATTAAAAATCGGGGAAAAGTTATCAGTCGCCAGCAAATTTTGGATAGCATCTGGGGAGAAGATAGTTTTATTACTGATAGAGTAGTAGATGTTTATATCGCTAATTTGCGGAAAAAACTGGGTAGTAGTGGGAATAAAATTGTGACGGTACGAGGAGTGGGTTATAAATTTGAATCTACTTAATATTTTTCTGTTTATAATTCTTATAGTTTTTTTTCTATTGGGAATTTACTTTTATCGAAAGTCAATTAGCAATCAGCAGTCCAAAACCCATTATATGCTTCTAGAACGAGAAAATGCTGAACAGGTTCTATCCCTGAAAGAAAATATTCTACAAGCTATGGATTCTCTATCTCTGGCGATGGCTTTTTATGATGGTCAAAAGGAAAAAGTGATGTTTAACTCTTCTTTTGGTAAATTCATTGGTGGGAAAGAAAAAGGAGAGGCATTTCTCTGGGAAATACCCCTTCTGGGAACATGGTTGAGAAAAGAAGAGAGTTTACAAGTAATAGAGGTAGGAAGTTTGAAACTTCACCTCCGGATTTGGGGAGGAGAAAATGATAAGGTAGTTTTTCTTGAAGATATAGGAGAAAAAGAAAGAAAATCCCGGGAAATGAACTACCTTTCTACCGCCCTCTGGCATGAGTTACGCACTCCTCTTACTGCTCTTGAAGGTAATGTTGTTATCTTAGAAGAAGAAGTAAAGGACCAATTTTTGCTTGATATCTCCTATAAAATGGAGCAGCAAATAAATAGGATAGAGACTACTTTGGATAACCTTCGCCAGTTGACCTCTATTTTTCAAGAAGAAAACCAGTTTTCTACTGCTGGAGAACTAAAGCGAACCTTAGAAGAAGTGATAAATAATTTTGAAGATGATATTCGGAGATTAGATCTCAGTTTGAGCGTAGATACTTCTCTTTTGGATAAAGTAAAGGCCCTATTTCCTTTTTCTTCAGCTGATTTTTTGATCCTTTTTTCTAACCTGTTTTCCAATGCTCTCAAGTTTAATTATCCTAAAGGGAGAGCAGAAATTAAATTGAATAGAGAAGAAGAGGGTGTATTTCTGGAACTCAGCAATACTACCTCTAACACTTCTCGAGAATTCATAAAATGGCTTTTTGAACCTTCTTCTACTTTTTCTCCTCGAGGAGCTGATGGAAGAGGAGTGGGGTTATATTTAGCTAAAGAGGCTGTGGCGCGGATGGGCGGGAGAATCAGTGCTCATTATGGGGAAGGAGATTCGGTAATTTTTCGGGTTTTGTTGTGTGTTGAGGATAAAAACGAAGAAAACTGATTGAGCCGAATCTACAATTTTTAAACTTATTTACATTCCCGATTACTGACTTCGGGAATATCGGAAACAATGAAATCTCAAAAAAAAAGACTCTCCTCTCCTAGAAAAAAAGAGAGGAGAGATAGGCGTTTGATAAATAATCTGGAAATAATGCGGAGAGTAACTTACGTTACACTTTACCCTCTGCGCAAGAGGCAATTATACATTCCCTTATCGCTTCTTTTACTTTGCCTTCTATCCCCTGTAAAATTTTACCCACCATGAGCTCTTCGGGATGGTTCGCTAAGTATTCTTGGAAAGCACTTAAGTATTGCACTCGCAAGGCGGTGCTAAAGTTTATCTTTCTCACTCCCAGTTGCGCTGCCTTTCGTAGTTGCTCTCGAGGTGTACCGCTTCCTCCATGAATGACGAGAGGTAAACTGGTTTTCGCTCTGATTTCTTTAATGCGTTCAAATTGGAGCTGGGGTGTTCTTCCTTTGTATAATCCGTGACGAGTTCCTACTGCCACAGCCAGCATATCTACTGGTGCTTTACCAGTAAACTCCTGCGCTTCTTGAGGGGAAGTAAAGAAATCCTCTTCTTTGCTTTTCTCTTCCCAGCTTTCATCTCCTTCTAATCCTCCTACTCTTCCTAATTCTCCTTCTACTAGTACCTCCACTGGATGGGCAATTTCTATTACTTTATTGGTTAGGTTGATATTTTCTTCTAAAGGTAGACGAGAACCGTCGATCATTACCGATGAAAAACCATTTTGTATGGCTAAAAGAATATCTTCTAGGTGATGAGCATGGTCTAAGTGGAGAGAAAAGGGTATAGAAAATTTCTGAGATAGAAAAAGTAACGTTCCATAAAACATCCTTATATCCAGGGCTTCATATTCCACCGGAGCTACCTGGATAATCAGGGGAGCACGCATTTCTTCTCCTTCTTCCAAAACCCACAAAATAAACTCAGGTATAGGAACGTTGAAAGCAGGAAGAGCAAAGTTCTTCTCTTCAGCTAATTTTAGAATAGTTTGAGTAGAGACTAAAGGCATAAATAAAGCTCCTTTCTTTTTGGCTGTTCTGAAATTATAACAGATTTTTTCTCTTTTCCTGGAAATATTTTTTCAATGTTCAGAAGAGCTCATCATTTCTTGTGATGGGGACAGAAACTATTTGCTATCCTTATCGTAAGGGGGTATTTTGGAGGTATAAAACACAAAAGGTGTCTACCAGGCGGTAGACACCTTTTTATAGCAAGCAGAAGTTAAAGATTTTTTATTTTTTCTTCTCTTTCTTGTAATAGTTTCTCGATGGCTTCTATATCTTCAGCGGCTAACTCCCAATCTCCAGCGGGAAATGTTTCTTCAATCTGAGAAGGACGTCGGGTTCCCACTATAGCAGCAGTAACCTCCGGACGTCGTAATACCCAGGCAATGGCCAGTTGAGCCAGGGTTCTTCCGT
>LFRM01082053.1_pt1 | contig 15550 bp, 11 predicted proteins | sample 618341 | NCBI WGS metagenome assembly LFRM01 (sample SAMN03654438, study PRJNA283298) | anaerobic digester metagenome | isolation source: pool of bioreactors CSTR01a, CSTR02a, and CSTR03a thermophilic anaerobic... | place: Denmark: Kgs. Lyngby | collected 2014-05-21 | reverse complement strand
GCATACGGGTGTCGGAGGATGCATAATAGATGTATACCGATCCGTCCTCCGCTGCGATGGCGCCGTTTGAGAAGGTCACATTGCTCACGTCGCCTACGCGCTCCTTGCCAAGCGGCGATAGGAAGAGCCCGCTTGGCTCTGCGATCATGCGAGAGGGATCATCAAGGGCGGTTGCGAATGCATAGAGCACATAGCGAAGACCTGCGGCGGTGTTTCGCACGCCATGCGCGATATGAATCCATCCGCGGTCGGTCTTAATCGGTACAGCGCCTGCACCGTTCTTGCTTTCAGTGAGGGTATGATAACGACGAGGCGCGATGATCTTCTCCTCGTCGATCACGGCATGGGTGATGTCGGCGCATACCCCAAAACCAATCCCGCCGCCTGAGCCTGTATCGATAAAATCATCCATGGGGCGGGTGTAGAAGGCATATTTGCCATCTACAAATTCAGGATGCAGCACAACGTTTCGCTGCTGGGGCGAATGCAGGGTTTGCAAATTGCCGAGGCGCTCCCAAGTGATGAGGTCTTTGGTGCGCACGATGCCTGCCGCAGCCACTGCTGCGCTCAAATCCTTTGAACCGTGGTCCTTGCTCTCAGAGCAGAATACGCCATAAATCCAGCCATCCTCATGCTGCGTTAGGCGCATATCGTAGACATTGGTTTCATCGGGGCAGGTGTCAGGAAGCTGAACGGGGTAGTCCCAAAAGTGAAAGCCCTCTGTTGGATGATCGCTTTGCGCTACGCCAAAGAAGGATTTGCGGTCGCTGCCTTCAATGCGCACAACCAAATAATACTTGCCATTGAGCATGATTGCGCCGCTGTTCATCACGGCATTGATCCCAAGGCGCTGCATCATGAAGGGGTTGGCATCGGGATTTGGGTCGTACATCCAAAAGGGCGGAATGTGATTGCGGGTGAGAATGGGGTTTTCAAAGCGGGTATATACACCGCTGTAGAACGCCTGATCAACGGGGTTTGGACGCGAAATAAGGGTTTGATATTCGCTGACGAGGGATGCATAGCTGCGCTGCTGCATAGGGCTACCTCCTTGGTAAAATCATTTGTTGATGGACGTGGAAGAATTGCGATAAATGGGGCTTCCTGTGATGACCATACGGCTGACCTTCGTAGCTGTGCCGCTGACACGGTCCTGCACGGTTTTCACTGCGGCCTGTGCCATGGCTTCTGTGTCGATGCAGAAGGTAGAAAGGGACGGCTCGATCAGCTCATCCTCGCTGTAGTCATCAAACCCGACAACCGATACATCCTCCGGTACGCGGATGCCTGCTGCTGCCAGCTGGTGCATGAGGCGCTTGGCGACTAGATCGCAGTTGCATACAAAGGCGGTGGGCAGCTTTTGCGGAAGTACGAAGGTGGGCGCAACCTTGTGGTTGATGCGGTCCTGGATGATGCAGTCCTCGCGGATGGACAGGTTATGGGAGAGCATCGCCTTGTAATAGCCAAGATAGCGATCCATGATGCTGGAGGTCGACCTGATGCTGCCTACAAATCCGATGTCGGTGTGCCCGCTTTTGATGAGATGCGAGGTCAAGCGATAGCAACCGTACACGTTGTCCCCGACGATGGAATCCGCGCTTGCCTGCTCGTCGTAAAAATCCAAAAAGACGATGGGAATCGTCTGCTTGCATACGGCGCGCAGGTAATCCTTGCTAGGTTCGCCCAGTATAATGAGTGCATCCACACGGCTGTTTCGAATGAGATTTGGCAGGATCAGGTTTTCTTCGAAACTTTCGTCCAGCATTTCCAAAATACCGTAATGCCCTGCGTCCTGCAAGCAACGAACGAGCAGCTTGTAGAGCATGGAGTAGAAGGAATCGGTGCTGAAATAGGATTCCGGAATCAGAATACCTACATCTAAATGAGCGTTCTCTTTGCTTGCTGCTGGACTCACGTAATTCATCTCTTGGGCGACTTGGATGATCTTTTGACGCATTTTTTCGCTTACGCCCGGTTTGCCAGCTAATGCTTTTGAAACGGTGACTGCGCTGATGCCGACGACCTTGCCGATATCTCGCATAGTAGGATTGGACATGCTTAGTTCCTTTCTCAAACGGATGGTTTGCGGCGAAATGGAGGGGCGTGAATGGTTCTTTATGGATGGATGCGATTGATGACTTCAAGGCACATGCGGCTGTTGTGATACGGGCATTTCCACTCGTCAACGATGGGGAGATTGGCGGGCGTGCCGTCGGGCTCCGCATGGACGTACCATTCGCCGCAGCGGTATACGATGATGAGGCGCTTGATGCTGTCCCAGACGCTATTGACAGCGCCGAGGTAACGGTCATCTCCCGTAAGTTCATAGGCATTTAGGAAGCCGAGAACGGACTCAGCCTGTACCCACCAGATGCGGCGCTCGTCATCTTTGCCCGCTTCGCATTCATTGATTACGCCGCTTTCCGTGAGTGCGCGCTTGCAAATCGAATCGGCTAAAACGAGTGACATGTCGCGGTAGGGGGCTCTTGCCTCCTGGGGGATCACTGCGTTTACAGCATCCCATAGCAGCCATGAGGCCTCGATATCGTGTCCATAGGACTCAAGGTCGATCAGCGAGCGGAAGGCGCCATCAAAGAACACATCCAGACGACCTTTTTCAGGGTTGTAAACGGTGGAAAGGACTTGCTCAAGTGCGGCGGCGGTAAGCTTTGCGACGCGTTCATCCTGCCCTGCGCGGTATAGCTCCGCGTAAGCCTCAATGACGTGGAGCAGTGTGTTCATGGTTCTGCTTGCTTCAACGCCGTTTTCCGATAGCTTTTCATTGCTTTGGGGCGAAAAATCAAGCTGATAAGCCTCACCGTACCCGATGGCATCGCGGCAACGAGATTCGATGAGCGATAATAGCTCCATCGCCATCCCAAGCGGTTCACTTTCGCCCGTTGCTCTTGCGTAGGCGGCAAGCCCATAAACAGCGAAGGCTTGGCAATAGGTATGCTTGGTGGTATCAAGCGGCTTGCCGTCAAAGGTCAGGGACCAGTAAAGACCGCCGTTTTCTTTGTCGATAAAGGATTTTAGGAAGTCGAAGGCATGCTTGGCGTATGGCAAGTAGGACGGATCGTTCAAAACGCGTGCAGCGGTTGAAAAAGTCCATAGGATACGGCTGTTTAGGATACAACCTTTGAAGGCAGTGGGGTTTGGCACGAGGTCCATGCCGACAAAACCAATATATCCGCCATTGGTATCATCTTTGAGCTTCTGCCAAAATGGGAGAATATGATCGCAAAGATGGGAGCGCATTTCTGTTTGAAACATAGGGGATTCTCCTTTGTTAATAGACTGGCTACATGTAATCTATTTGTTAATATTATCAGACGGTTAAACTGCTGTCAATACCATATGAGAAAAAGGTTTACAGGACTTTACAAACGAGCGAATTAGAGGTATGATATAGTAGATTTTTGAAGGCTTAGGAGGAATACTAATGGACTCGATGTTTGAAGCAAAGAAATGGTCTACAGATGAGTTCTTCGACGAAAACACCCGCGAGGCAGCTCGCCTCACGATGAACGATGAAAATGATATGCTCGCAGCCTTTGGCTCGGAGCTTAGCTTTGGCACTGGCGGTCTGCGCGGCATTCTTGGCGTGGGTACGGCTAGGATGAACCGATATACAGTGGCACGCGCGACGCTTGGCTTGGCGAAGTACCTAATATCAAATAAGCAGGAACCTTCCGTCGCAATTGCCTATGACAGCCGCCATGGCTCAGTGGAGTTTACGCTCGTTGCCGCGCAGGTGCTGGCAAAGCAAGGCGTGAAGGTTTATGTGTTTCCCACGCTTGTGCCTACCCCCATGCTCTCCTATGCGGTACGCACGCTTGGCGCGGATGCGGGCATTATGGTGACGGCAAGTCACAATCCCGCTGAATACAATGGGTATAAGGTGTATGGAGATGATGGCTGCCAGATAACTGACCATGCGGCGGATGAGATCACGGCGCAAATCAGTCAACTGAGCTACACGGATGCGCAGCTGATGGACGAGGATGAAGCGCGCAATAAGCAGCTGATTGTGGATATCCAAGATGATGTGAACAAGAGCTTTGATCAAGCCTGCCTATTTTGCAGACCAGACCCGAGCGTTTGCACTGGGATCAAGGTGGTTTATACACCTTTGCATGGCACGGGGCTTGTTCCTGTGCGTGAGGTGCTGGGACATATGCAGGGCGTGACCGTGATCGAACTCACGGAGCAATGCGAGCCTAACGGCGACTTCCCAACCTGCAAAAAGCCGAACCCCGAGCTGGATGAAACCCTCTCCATGGGTATCGCGCGTGCGAGGGTGGAAGAGGCGGATATCCTGCTGGCAACCGATCCTGACTGCGACCGCGTTGGCGTTGCGGTGCGTACGCCCGCGGGTGACTATCATCGCTTGAGCGGCAATGAAGTCGGACTTTTGCTCATGGACTATATCCTTAGGACCAGGCGCTCACAAGGCACGTTGCTAAATGACGCTGTGGTGGTCAAAACCATCGTTACCTCCGACCTCGCGTTCCCGATTGCAAAAGCGTATGGCGCTAGGATCAAGGAAGTGCTCACCGGCTTTAAGTACATCGGTGAGGTGATTGGCGAACTCGAGAAAGCGGGCAAGGAAGCGAACTACGTCTTTGGCTTTGAAGAAAGCTGCGGCTATCTTGCGGGTACGCATGTGCGCGACAAGGACGGCGTGATGGCATGCATGCTCATCGCTGAGATGACCCAGTCGCTCAAATCCAGCGGACTTACGGTTTTTGAAGCGCTTGAAAACCTATATACTGCCTATGGTCATATGGGCACAGCGCTCATGAACTATGATATCGCGGGCGTGATTCCAATGGAGAAGATGCAGCAGACCATGGCGCGCATGCGCGGTGCTGTGCCGCAAACCCTTGCAGGTCAACGGATTACCTGCATCAAGGACTACCTAAAGAGCATCGATGGACTGCCCCAAAGCAATGTGCTTAGCTATGAGACCGAAAACGGGCTCAAGGCGATTGTGCGCCCATCGGGCACGGAGCCCAAGGTGAAAATCTACCTATCAGCGCGCGGCACAAGCAGCGAGGAAGCACAAAAGCTGATTGAAATGATGAAAGATGATGCGAATATGTGGATGGATGTTCAGTAATCCGATGAATTCTCATGCTATCGGCATCGTACCCTACGGGGCGCGGTGCCGTTTTTTATGCCCGAAAGGATGCGGAAAGCGTTCGTCATCGCTTTTTATGGCAAAAGAAAAGGGAGGACTTGATGCTGCCAATGCAATATGCATGACCTCAAGTCATTCCCTCATGTTTTGCTCGTGATGCCTGAAATAGGGGTTAACCCTTCACAGCACCGTTAGTCATGCCGTTATAGATCTGCTTTTGGAACAGAATGAAGATGATCAAAATCGGGGCAGTACAAATCAACACGCCTGCGCAAATGATCTCATACTGGCTCTTTGTTGGGCCGAGGTATGTATACAATGCGGTGGACACGGTTTTAAACAGCTTCTTATCCTGCAGGTAGAGGTTGGCATTGTAGTATTCGTTATAGATGCCAACGCCTTTGAGGATCATACAGGTAACGATGGCAGGACGCAGCAACGGGAAGAGGATTTTGAAGAACACGCCATAGTAGGTGCAGCCTTCAATGATTGCCGATTCGTCCAGCGCAACGGGCAGATTCTCAAAGTATTGAAGCAGGATATAGATGGATATAACGTCTGTACCCGCCATCATGAATATGTAACCAAAGAGCGAGTTGACAAGGTTCATGTTGACCATCATCTTGTAGATGGTTACCTGCATTGCTAGTCCCGGGATGAGGGACGCAAGCAAGAAGGCGTTGCGGATCAGGCTATTGCCAACGAATTTGAAACGATCAAGCACGTAGGCGATCATACTGCCCATCATAACGGAGATGCAGATAACGACAACCATGACGAAGATGGAAGTGATAAAGCCCTGTGCGATGCCGCTCTCGTTCCAGAACATCTTGAAGTTCTCGAAGTTGAGCCAGTTTTGTGGCGGTGCGACTTTGCTGGTCATAGCGAATTCTTCAGAGCTCTTGAAAGCAGCGAAGATGCAAGAAATTAAGGGCAACAAGCACGCGATGGCGCAGACGACCAATGAAAGATGCTTTAGGAATTTAAAGAAAAGATCTTTTGGCGTACGTTCAACACCCATTTATTTCGCCCCCTTGCTCTTTTTTGCAACTTTGGTCTCGGTTGTTGCATTGCGGAATGCATATTTGAATGCGAGCTTCTGGATCACAGTCACAATGATGATGATCAGAGCGAGCACAACAGCCATAGCGCAGGCAAGGCCGACCTTATACTGAACATGCGCCGTTTGATGCATTTTGATGAAGTAGGTTGCTGTACCGTTGCCGCCCATGGATGTGATGACGTACGGAGGCTCGAATGCGCTGAGTGAGCCTGTGATGGAGAGAATCACATTGAGGGTAAGGACGGTAAAGATGCTGGGCAATATGATAAAGCGGAATTGATGCCATTTGTTTGCGCCGTCGATGGCGGCAGCCTCATATAGCGTGGGATCGACGCTCATGATTGCACCTGCAAAGAGCACCATGTTTTGTCCCATGTACTTCCACAGCGAAGTCGCCACAAGCGACCAGTTGTTAATGGTCGTATCCCTCAGCCAATAGGGCAGAGATTCCAGAGGAATGCCAAGGAACTGCAAAACGGTATCAAGCACATAACCGCGTGTGTAGAAGAATTTGAAAATGAAACCAATGGCGATACCATTGATAAGGAAGGGGAAGAACATCGCGCCTTTGTAAAACGCCGATCCCTTCGTCTTGAAGCTAAGAATGGTAGCGAAGTACAATGCGAGACCGATTTGAAGCAATGCGCCGACCATATAGTACAAGCTGATTCTAAATGTGGAAAAAAGCTCGGGCTTTGAAAAGATATCAATATAATTCTTAAGCCCGTAAAAGCCTCTGACTTTTGTGTAGCTCATGTTATAAAAACTGAACTCTATCATCTTGAGGAATGGATAGTAGGTGAAAAGCAGAAGCATGAATACGGGGATGATGGCAAAGCTCACGATGACAAACCATTTTTGAACGTTGGGGCGAATGAACCAATCCCTGAATGTGGTGTTTGCCGTTGCGGTTGGGGTTATGTTGTTAACAGGACCCATACTGGTCGCTCCTTCCTGAAAGAGGCGCTTTGTGGAGATATGCGTAGGGAGACCAAGGATGTTATCTCTGGTCTCCCTGTATATAGGTGTGGTGAGTGGAGATTATTCTACCGTGACACCTAGGTCGGTCTGTGCGGTTGCCCATGCTTCGTTCCAGTTAGCCATGATTTCATCAATGGTCTGGCTCTGGTTGAAAGCTGCTTCAACAATCTTCTGAACTTTTTCATTGTTGCCGCGGTTGAGGGAGAGGGCGGACTCGGTGTTCAGTTCATCGGGGAGGGTTGCTTCGCTGTCAAGCGCATTGGTGTCCGGCACGAACTCAATGCCTTCAAATGCAGCGTATAGTGCAGGATATTCGCCATCCTTGTTGATTGGGATGCCGCCTTCGTTATAAGCGAACTTGCTTTCGTAGGTCATCCATTTGACATAGACCATAGCAGCGATCTGTTGGTTGGCGTCAGCCTTCGCATTGATTGCATAGCAATAGTCAGCGCCAGCGCTTGCAGATTGTACGCCATCAACGGTGATGGGGAAGGACATGTAGCCGATATCGTCGCCATTGGGGCCAGCTTCGACCATCTGGGAGAATGCCCAGGAGCCAAGGACCATGCAGCCGATCTCGCCATTGTTGATCATGACTTTGGAGCTTTCCCAGTCAGTGGTGGTGTAGTCATCTTCGATCAGGCCAGCGGCAACTGCATCGTAGAGAACCTTGTAAACGGCATAGGGGCCAGTAGCATCGCCGCGATCGGAGAAGGGATCAGCGTCATGTAGCATTTTAATGTTCATGAAATCTGGGTCGCCTGTTGCGGAGCCGCCTAGGTATGCATCCCATGCGCCCATGGTCCAGCCTGCTGCGTAGTTGGTGTAAAGAGGGGTTGCATCGGTGTTGTCTTTGATTGCCTGAAGTGCTGCAATGAAAGCTTCAGGAGTCTTGGGCAGCTCGGTGATGCCAGCTTTTTCGAAAACAGCCTTGTTGTATACGATACCCTGTGCATTGCCTGTGGAGGGGATGCCGTATACGGTGCCTTCGAATTGCTTGTTGTTGATGAAGTTGTAGATTTCAGTCATTTCTGCGAGATTTCCCAGGGGGGTGTAGTAGTTGCTGAATTCGTCAGCTTCTAGGCTGGCGGGAAGCATCATCACATCGCCCCAAGAATCGCCGCCCGTTAGGCGAAGGGTGATATCTTCTGCGTAATCGGTCAAGCCTTCGTACTCAACGGTGATGTTTGGATACACCTTGTTGAATTCTTCAACGTAAGCGCCAAATACGCCGTCGTTGACAAGGTCGGTACGGTGTGATAGCACTTTGATGGTAGCGGTAATGTCGGTGTAATCTGTTCCGAGAACGAAACCGTCAAACGTGGGGACTTCCGTTGCGAAAGCGGTTGTGACCATAGCGAGTACCAATAGAGTGCTCAGAATGATAGCTAGGGTTTTTTTCATAAGATGATGCCTCCTGTTATTATGCTGTAAAGCTAACGCTAAGCTTTAGTTGGATTATATATGTACCTTACGTAAAAGTCAATACCTTATTCCACAAAAAGAATAGAGTATGAAATTGCGTTCGATATGGACGTAACGATTATCGGAAATTTCGATAACGTTGATTTTATTACGTTGACAATCCAATTTAAATATGGATAAAGTTGGAATGCTGTTTTTGAATAAACAGAAAAGGATAATGTTTTTCCCTTGTTTATATGAAACTAATGAAAAAGTAATCGTGAGGTTGTATTTGAAAACTAAAAAGAGATATGCAATATCTTATTCTGCACATTTAAAACAATAAAAGAAAAGAACTAATGCGTAACCTAACAAATTAAGTTATGCATTGAGCTGATTGATGAGTTTTGATTCTTCTATTATGGTAAAAATATGAATCAATCGATTTTACCTAAGCTTCATATTAAAATCATTCGCCTCTTACACGTACATGCTACCATGCATACTGTAAACAAGATATAGTGAAAGGAAGAAAGAAAATGAAAAAGATGATCTCAATCCTGCTAGTGCTTATGCTAGCACTTGGCATGGCAGGCAGTGTGCTTGCGGAGGATGCCGCGGCTCAAACCCCTAAGTATGTATTCATGTTCATTGGCGACGGTATGGGCAGCCCCCAGATTACAGCGACCCAGTATTATGTCGGCGCTCTTGAAAACGAGGATTCCACACTTCCCGTATCGGCAGATTTAAGCTTCACCACTTTTAAGAACATTGGCATTATGACCACCTACGATGCTACCTCCTTTTGCCCCGATAGCGCATCGACCGCTACCAGCATGGCATCAGGCGAAAAAACGCTCTCAGGCGTAATCAACTACAATATCGATAAGACGGAGAGCTTCAAGCTGATCACCGAGTATGCAAAGGAAGCGGGCAAGAAGGTTGGCGTGATTTCCTCCGTGAGCATCAATCATGCAACCCCAGCAGCTTACTACGCAAAGGTTGAAAGCCGCAACGAGTACTACGATATTGCGGTTCAGGGTCTCACAGGAAACACCATCGATTTTATCGGCGGCGGCAACTGGAATAAGCCCACAGGCGACGGCACACAAAAAGATCTTTATGAGATTGCAGCGGAGAACGGCTTCAACGTTGTGAACACCAACGAAGGCATTCGCACTTTGACGGCTGATGCTGGCAAGACGCTCGCAGTGGTTCCTGATCATCAGGATTCCTACTCCATGCAGTTTGAAATTGACCGTCAGCGCAAAGTGGCCGAGGGCGCAGACTCCATGGCACTATCTGAAATCGTTTCAGCAGCAATCACCAATCTGGATAATGAAAACGGTTTCTTCCTGATGGCGGAAGGCGGAAAGATCGACTGGAGCTGCCATGCCAACGATGCAATGACCAGCATTTATGATACCATTGCACTTTCAGATGCAGTGCAGGTTGCGATCGACTTTGCTGCGGAGCATCCAGACGACACCCTCATCATCGTAACGGCTGATCACGAAACAGGCGGCCTGACCATCGGCTTTGCAGCAACGGCTTATGACACCCACTTTGAATACCTGCAAAACCAGTCCATGAGCTATGTGGACTTTGACAGCGAAATCGGCAAGATGCGCGACGAGGGTACAGGCTATGAGTCAGCGCTGGAGACCATCGAAAAGTATTACGGTCTCACAACCAAAGAAGGCAGTGACATCACCATGACGAGCGATGAAGTGACGAGGATTCAGGAGGCGTATAACCTCTCCATGATTCCCAAAAGTGCTCGTGCACTTGATGCAAACGCAATGCTCACATACGGCGGCTACGAGCCCCTGAGCATGGCAGTCAGCCATGTGCTCAATAACAAGGCGGGTATCGCATTTACTTCCTATGCACATACAGGCCTTCTGATCCCCGTCTATGCAACAGGCGTTGGCGCTGAGCAGTTCGCAGGCAGCTACGACAACACAAATGTCTTTGATAAGACCATGGCAGCGATGGGATTGACCGAGTAAGGGATTTGCTCTACTCAAGGATTAGAAAAAACAGAGGCAGCGCGCTACTGGCGTGCTGCCTCAATAGGTTGTTATAGGAGTTGGTTTGATGCTCAAGCATCTGACAGGCGGACGAAAAAGGGATTGGGTTTTCTGCGTGGTTACGATCATTATTTGTATTGTGCTTTGGCAGATTCCAACGGGGCTGGAGACCGATTATGCTCAGATTGATCGGGTGAAGGTGGAAATACTGGAAGTGGACAACACGACGCTTGAGCCGCTTGGTATTGTCTATGCAGGAACCCAGAAATGCAATGTGCGGGTGCTTTCGGGCGAGTATGAGGGCGTCATTTCGATGGCGTATAACCATCAGAATTCATCGCTTGATAAGGACAAGCTCTTTTGTACGGGGGAGAAAGGACTGGCGATGATTCAGGCGGTGGATGATGGGTATCGCATCACGCTGATCGATCATTATCGTCTGGATACAGAAGCGCTCTTGTTTGGGCTGTTTGGGATTCTGTTGATTTTGTTTGGCGGGATATCGGGTTGCGGAGCGCTGATATCACTGGTGCTGAGCATTATGCTGGTATGGAAAGTGCTGATCCCTGCGCTGCTGGCGGGCATGTCTCCCATTTGGGTATCGCTGGGGATGGTGCTTGTGCTAACCGCAATGATTGATCTGCTAGTGGCGGGTTTCAGCAAAAAAGCCCTTGTGGCAATGCTTGGTTCGCTGCAAGGAACACTCCTTACTCGCGTGCTCGCGGTTGTCTTTGGCAATATGCTGAAGCTGGATGGCGGCAGCCTTCCCTATGTTGTGCCGCTCCTCTCTCAAAGCACGATGACGCTCAACTTGCGCGAGGCCTTCTATGCGATGGTATTCATAGCAAACTCGGGTGCGTTGATGGACTTGAGCATGGACATCAGCTGCGCTTGCGATGAAATATGCTATCATAAGCCTGAAATCCAGAAATGGGAACTGCTTAAATCGGGATTTGCGGTTGGAAAAAGCGTGATCGGTACGATGACCACCACGCTTATGCTCGCCTATTCAGGCAGTTATTTATCGATGCTTATGTATTTTGCGGGACAGGGAACGCCTGTGATGGATATTGTGAACCTCAAATATGTGGCGAGCGAAGTGCTGATCACACTTGTAGGTTCATTTGGCTTGGTGACGGTTGCGCCGTTTACAGCGCTGACAGCGATGGCGTTTTACGGCAAGGGAAAAATGCACCAAGCGCAGATGGATGCTTAAGGTTTAGTTGGATTGGTGATCGCTGGCGAGATAGAGCTTGAGGGATTGAAACTGAACGGATAGCGCATCGGATAGTTCGTCTTCGTTAAACTTGAGATAGTTGGTGGCGATCATCACGCCAAGCCCGTGGGAGTAGATGGACATGTGCAGATGGAATGTCCGTGCCTGCTCATAGGTAAGGGGCGTTGCTTGCGTGATTTGCTCCAGCACATAGGGATAGATGGGATCGGACTCCATGCCTTGCTGGGAGTCTGATCTTTCGCGCATGAAGAGGAGCTTGAATAGCTCCTTTTCGTCGTTGGCAAAGCGAAGAAACGCAAGGCCTGCGCTTTTGTAGGGCGATATGGACACGATGGTGTTGTGGGTCACGTAGTCCTGATAATGCTGCTGCGCGCGCGTGACGACGGCCTCGCGGATCTCTTCCATATTGCGAAGATCACGGTATAGGGGCTGGGTTGAGCAGCCCAGCTTTGCGGCGATAGCGCGCGCGTTGAGCGAATCCAGTCCATCGGCTCGTACCACATCAACTGCGGCAGTGATGATGTCCTCTTTTTGAAACCTGATCTTAGGCGGCATAAGCGCAGCCTCCTTTGCATCATTGCTATTGATATGATTGTATCATAACGAACGTAACCTAATCAAGACAAAAGAGGCAGCTGGTAGCAGCTGCCTCTCGGAGCGTCAAAAAAGATTACTAACTAATCTTTTTCGCCGGGGCTGTCGCCCTCTTATTTTGCACTCATATTTCACTAAATGATCAGAGATGAATCGTCCTCAAAAATATTGGGTTCAGGGCAATGAGGTGAGCGAAGCTCCCTTCCCGCCCCCCTCCCTACGGCGTGACCTTCACGGGTGTGCTGTACTCGCTGTAGACGCGCTTGCCGTTGGAGTTTTTATAGGCACGAACCTTGTAGTAATAGTTTCGGGTCAAGTCTTCATGCTCGAGCTTGCAAGTCCACCTTTTGGTGGTGGCGGCTTCATCAACCTTGGTGTAGGTACCTGTTTTGCTGGTCGCACGGTAGAGCACGTAGCCGGATGAACCCTTAAGGTACACGGAAAGACTGGTGTGCTTGGTGTACTCCTTTGCGGTTAGCGTGGGTTCGGCATCTTTGATGGTGGTAGCGGTGACGGAGGCAGCGTTGGAGGCAGAGGCGGCGGTTGCTGCGCCGCTGCCGATGGTGACGGCACATTGTACGCTGTCAAGTCCGTCTGCCTTAATGGTCAGCGTACCGGTGCCAACCTTCTTGCGCTTGATGGTCCCGCTTTGCAGGACGGTAAAAACGCTGGTGTTGCTGCTCTTGAAGGTAAGGTTTTCAAGGGCGACTTTGCCAATTTTCACGTTGTATTGATCGTATAGATAGACGGTAGGCTCGGCGCTGGTCTTTGTCTTTAGGTTGATATCGGCCGCTTGCAGCTTAAAGGAGCGGTGGCTCTTGTCAGCGCGTGCATACATACCCTTCTTGATTTCAACCTTCATGCTCTTGGCGGTACCTGCCTTAGCGGTGGAGGAAGCGGCGGTAGCTTTGAATGTTTCGGGCTGCTGCTGGAGATAGAGCGCCCAATAATACTCGTTGCGGCTGCCTTTGATATAGACGCATGCCAGACCTGCGTGCGTGAAATCGGGATCGACTAGGTTTGTGAGGGCGTTGTCCTCCCAGTCGGCTACCACATCATCAGCGCTGGAATATCCGGCAGCGATGCACTCGGCGGTCGCAAGGCTGGTTTTCACGCTCTTGTACTCATCGTCTGCGGTGTCGTAGTCGGTGAGATTGGGACGATCGTGATCAAAAAACACGAACAATTCGGCAGCGCGCTGAATCGCAACCTTTTCAAGATCTGCAAGCATCACAAGAGGGTCAACGCCTTTCTTTTTGCGAAGGGCATTGATATCCTTTAAAGCGGTTCGTGCACGATTTTGGTAGGTGGTTACAGAAAAGCTGACGGTCAGGTTTTTTGACGCGGCCTGAGCGGGTGCGGCAAAGGGAAGTATAACCATGCAGAGCGCAAGTATCATTGTGCGGCGCAATGCGATCAAAATACGGTTCATCATATGTAACGGATTCCTCCTTTGTGATCTATGGGATTATCATATCATAGATTGGATCAAGGTGCTACGTAGGGATTGCTTTTTTTCGTTTCTTATTTCATGAGGAATGGCATGCCATAAAAATCACCCGCTCATGATCCTGATTGAATCAAAGCGGGCGATATGCGTTAGGCTAAATCGATGGAAAACTCAGTTAGTTCAAATTCCTCGTCGCCGTATAGTTCCATGAGCTTTTTCCCAGTGCGCGAAAACCCCATATGCTCATAAAACTTTTCGGCGCGGGTGTTTTGGCTGAGTGCCCAAAGGCATACAGCGCTGCAACCTTCGCCTGAAAGCTTTGCAAGCGCGGCTTTCATGAGCGGCTTGCCATAGCCCCTGCCTGTATACTCGGGCAGAAGATAAATGGCGATGATCTCGCCGTAGCCTGCGCGGTCGGGCGTGAGCGCAAAGCCAGTGAGCGTCGTGCCGATGAGCTTGTCATCCAGATAGAGCACAAGCGATGCATCGGGGTTGGCGCGAAGGGTTGAGTCCCAACGATCATGTGTCATTTTGTCCAGATAATGCTGAGGTAGTATGCCTTTGTATGATGCTTTCCAGCTTTCTGCGTAGACCTGCCCGACTTCATCAAAGTGATCTTGGGCAGTTAACACGCGGACGGATAGCACGATGAATCACCTTCTTAAAAAGTCTAGCAGCGTATTTGACACGCATGCGCTGTCTTGCTCGGTTAAATATGGATGCATGGGAAGGGCAAGCACGCGCTCGCATACGGATAGCGTATTGGGATAATGCGCATCTGAAAAATGCTGGTCGATAAATGCGGTTTGCTGATGAATGCCGCGGGGATAATAAATCATGGTGGGAATGCCTTGCTGCTTTAGATAGGCCTGCGCAGCGTTTCGTTGCGGGGCATCCTTGAGCAAAATGCTGTATTGCGCCCAGCTGCTGCGGTAGCCGCTGAGCACCGTTGGCACTATGACATCGCCTGATAATGCCTTGGTGTAGCGAGCGGCAGCGGCATCAAGCGCATCCAGCTCGTACTGGCGAAGGGCATGTAGCTTTGGAAGCAGAATCGCCGCCTGCATTGTGTCAAGGCGCGAGTTCATGCCAAAGCGCTGATTGTCGTACTTGTCGGTTATGCCGCGTCCGTTGGAACGGAGCGAGCGCAGGAGCGCATCCTCCTCATCGCTGTCCACAAAGATCGCGCCGCCATCCCCGTAGCAGCCAAGCGGCTTTGCGGGGAAGAAGGAGGTGATCGCGCCATCGCCAAAGGCACAAGCCTGCTTGCCATGAATGCTGCCGCCGTATCCCTGCGCAGCGTCTTCTAGCACAAGTAGCTCGTATTTTTTTGCGATTTGATCAATGCGAGCATAGTTGGCGGGCTGACCAAAGAGATCAACGGCAATGATGACGCGCGGACGCAAAACGCCCACACTTATGGTACGCTCAATGGCGGCTTCCAATGCATCAGGGCAGATATTAAATGTGGCTGGGTCGATATCAACAGGGATGACGCTAGCACCAACTGTGGCAGCGCAGACAGCGGAGGCAAAGTAGGTGAAGTTGGGGACGAAGACCGCATCGCCTGCGCCAATGCCCCAAAGCATCATTAAAAGAACGAGCGCATCTGTGCCGTTCGCGCAGCTAACACAGTGCTTGCGCT
>LFRM01053501.1_pt2 | contig 15556 bp, 13 predicted proteins | sample 618341 | NCBI WGS metagenome assembly LFRM01 (sample SAMN03654438, study PRJNA283298) | anaerobic digester metagenome | isolation source: pool of bioreactors CSTR01a, CSTR02a, and CSTR03a thermophilic anaerobic... | place: Denmark: Kgs. Lyngby | collected 2014-05-21 | reverse complement strand
TAACTTTAAAAGATAGGTGATAGTTGGGTCAGTTTCTGATATTATATTCATGAGAATAAGTCTTTTCGTGTGAGATGTGTTGTTGTTAATTACATTCTAATACTTGGGCTTATTCTCTTTTATTTTCCAACTGACAATAACTTTACACCAACACCAATCTCCAAAATAATGTTATAATAGAACTAGTTATAGTTCTTCCCCTAAGAACCATACGATCCGATAACGGTCTTAAAAGCCCGTTATCTTTATCCTAGCTAAACGCTTTGATTATAGATAACCACATTGATAAATGCTATCAACGTTCTTAAGGAGTACATATATGAGTTACTATATTGTTACAGACTCGGCCTGTGACTTGTCTCAGGATCAATTAAATAGTTTAAATGTAGGGCGATGCCCTTTAACTGTAAATTTTCAGGATGGTAAAATAATGGAAGATGGATTCCTTGAGCGCAGTTCCACTACATTTTACGATGGAATGCGGCAAGGCATGGTTTCTACAACCTCTCAAGTTAATTCCAATTTATTTTATGATAACTTTAAAACAGCATTAAAAGAACATGATCAAGTCCTTTATGTCGGTTTTTCAAGCGCTTTATCAGGAACCTACCAAAGTGCCTTTCTTGCGAAAAACATGTTGGAAGAAGATGATTCCACTGTGGCAGGGAGGATTATTCTCTTAGACACAAAAGCCGCATCACTAGGTGTTGGTCTTTTGGTCATTGAAGCTTGTCGCATGAGAGATCAGGGCGCCTCCCTTGAGGACACGCTCAAACATCTCCAAGCTATTTCAGCCCATTTAAACCATTGGTTTACTGTGGATGATTTAGTTTATCTAAAACGTGGCGGACGAATTTCTGGTGTTAAAGCAGCCGTTGGGCAGCTTTTAAACATAAAGCCTATTCTTCATGTAAATACCGAAGGCAAACTCATACCTATTGGTAAAGCCAAAGGTCGCAAAAAGTCCATTCACGCTCTCATGAACCATTTTCGTGATATGTATGATCCTAGTTTGGGAAAAGATTTCGCGATTAGTCATGGTGACTGTCTAAAGGATGCTGAAATGTTAGCTCAAATGATCCAAGACGAATTTGACATGAATGAACCCATCATTGAACCAGTGGGAATGGTCGTGGGAAGTCATTCAGGACCAGGAACACTCGCCCTCTTCTTCTTTGGAAAACCAAGAGAGGAATTTAATCCAGCTCTATAACCATTAGGTTTTAGAATAGATAAAAAACGTGTAAAAGGAGAAAAACATGGAATTTAAAGACTCAAAAACTGCAGGTAATCTCGCTAAAGCTTTTGCTGGGGAATCACAAGCTAGAAACAGATACACATACTATGCCGAGGTAGCAAGAAAAGAAGGTCTTGAGCATGTAGCCAATATTTTCGAAGAAACAGCTTGGAATGAAAGAGCTCACGCTCAAGTTTTCTACGATCATATGATTGAAAACATGGGACCTGGCGTATCATATGTTGACGCTACTTACCCCATTGGAGAATCTGACACAGCAACCAACTTAATGTATGCAGCTGAAGGTGAAAGAGAAGAATGGGAAGTTCTTTATAAAAACTTCGGGGATATCGCTGAAGAAGAAGGCTACAAAGCCATCGCAGTTTCCTTTAGAAACATCGCCAAAGTTGAAATGGAACACGAAAGAAGATATCTTGAACTCTACGAGCTTGTGAAAAACGAAAAGTTCTTTGCTCGTGATGAAGAAAAAGAATGGAAATGCATCAACTGTGGCTATGTTTATGTAGGTGAAACACCTCTTAATATCTGCCCAACTTGCAAATATCCTAAGGCATTCTGGGAAATTAAGACCAGAGACCACTAAGATTTCTTGTTCAATCTAGAAATTTTAAAATTTGTTTAAAAAAGAAGTACCAAAATCTCCAACTGAGATTTGGTACTTCTTTTTTCTTTTTTATTTCTTTCTTTTATTTGTCTCTTTTATTTGTCTCTTNNNNCTTACTCGACGAATTGATTCTCCGCATAAACAGCAATAATATTCAAGATTACTTCTACTGCCTTTTCCATGCTCTCAACTGAAATAAATTCAAATTCACCGTGGAAGTTCTCACCACCAGTAAATATATTAGGGCAAGGTAAGCCTTTATATGACAATTGGGCGCCATCCGTTCCACCACGTACTGGCGAAATTTGCGGCTGAACTCCAGCCATCTCAAAGGCTTGTTTGGCATTTTCAACAATATACATGTAAGGTTCAATTTTTTCTTTCATGTTGTAATAAGAATCCGACATGGTTACTTCAACAGTACCCTCACCATATTTTTTGTTAAGATTCTGAGCAGTCTTATTCATTCGTTCTTTTTTAGCTTGAAATTTATCCATATCATGATCTCGAATAATATAGTTTAGAATGGTCTCTTCGACTCGGCCATTCATTTCATCTAAATGGAAAAATCCTTCATACCCTTCTGTATGCTCAGGACGTTCCTCTGCTGGGAGTGCAGCATTGAATTCACAGGCAATGAGAATTGCATTCTTCATTTTATTTTTCGCAGATCCAGGATGAACACTGCGTCCTCTTACGGTAATATCCGCCGATGCAGCATTAAAGTTTTCGAACTGTAGCTCGCCCAAAGGCCCTCCATCCACTGTATAGCCTAAGTCGGCTCCTAATTTTTCCACGTCAAAGAGGGCGGGACCACGGCCAATTTCTTCATCTGGTGTGAAGGCTACTTTAATTTCACCGTGAGGAATGGTGGGATTATCTTTTAAAATCTTTAAAGCTGCCATGATTTCAGCGATTCCAGCCTTATCATCAGCACCTAAAAGGGTTGTTCCATCCGTTACCACTAAACGCTGGCCGATATAACTCGCTAAGTTTGGAAAATCACGCACTGCCATGGTCTTCCCTCCTTCATTCAGTTCAATATCGCCACCCTTGTACTCGATAACACGAGGGTTCACATTTTCCGAATTAAAGTTAGCGGTGTCTAGATGTGCTAAAAAAGCTATGGTCTTGGTTTCGCTTTCAATATTCGAAGGAAGTGTCCCAAATAAATAGGCATGATCGTCTAGCTCTGTAGTCAATCCGAGTTCTTCCAGCTCTTTTTGAAGGAGTTTAGCTAACTTCATTTGGTTGGGCGTAGAGGGTGTCACCTTGCTTTTGTCGTCACTACGAGTGTTAATAGCGACATATCTCAATAAATTGTCTATTACGTTACTCAAATTATTCCTCCTGCTTTTTGTTTTGAGTGATGGGTTTTAATTCCTTGTGTTTTTAGAATCAGGATAATGTTTTAATTGGTAGTATTCTCTTCATTAAAGGTTGGTTTTAAATTATTGATGTACCTGATTTAATTCAGGTAAGTAAATTTTACGTCGATCCAATGAAAAAATAAAATCTGATAGAGTTCCAGGTTCTAATCCATCTTGAACCAGCTTCATATCGTACATGCGAGCATCAATGAGGTCGATGTGATGGAGTATTTCAGCTTCTGGGAACATTGGTTTGACCGGTGAGCCATATTCTGGTTGATAGTGATGGGAAAGGACCATATGTTGCAAGAGCATAATGACTTCCTCGGATGCGCCAACCTCTCGACCAACGCGACCAATTTGTTCCACGCCAATGCTAATATGACCTAAGAGAGTGCCTGGCACCGTATACTCTCGGACAATACCAATGCTTGATGAATCCATCTCCACTAGTTTAGACATATCATGAAGTATAATACCTGATACCAATAGATCATGACTCAAGAAGGGATAGATGGTCATCATAGCATCCCCTAAACGAAGCATGGTCAATACATGATAGAGCAAGCCACTTCGAATGGAATGGTGATTACTTTTAGCCGCTGGGTAGTACATCAACTTTTCCTTGTTTTCCAGAAAAATTGTTTCCACAATATGTTTCATATCCTTATTTTCCAGACCGCCAATGTATCGGTTTAAGATTTCTCCATACATAAATTCTGGCTCTAAAGGAGCCGACGGAACTAAGTCGGCTGGATTGACTGGATCATTTTCATTGCCTTCTCGTATTCTTTCAACTTTCAATTGTAATTGTCCCTGGTAACTAGTGATGACACCTCTTACACGAACCAGCATGTTTGCCTGAAAAGCGTCTTCCAAATTTACTGGAACATCCCAAAGCTTGGCTGATATATCACCTGTCGCATCACCCAATATAAAATCCAAATATTTTTTTTGGTTGGAATTCGTGGTCTTCAAGTCCACTCGCTTGATTATAAGAAAACTATCAACCCGCTCCCCAACACTATATTCATTAATTTTTTTAAATAAAACTTCCATTTCTACCTCCGATATTTATACTCTTATTATACATCACTTTCCCGCCATCCCCGTCGGTGGATATAAACCTTTCAGAAAGTTTAAAAATCAGAATGAAAAATCTCTTGAATTTTTCATCCCATTACAGATTTTGGTCTGTTTGGAGTATAATCATAAGAAGAATGAATCTATTTCAGCAATCTACTTGTGTCTCTAAAATCTATCAATGACAGGAAATATGAATTATGAATATAAATCTCGATCAAGGCTCTCTTCAAATTATAAGAACATTGCAAGCCCATGGCCATGAAGCTTATTTGGTGGGCGGCTCTGTTCGCAATGCCCTTTTAAAAGGGAAAACCACAGATTTTGATATTACAACCTCCGCTGAGCCTGAGGATATTATGTCTCTTTTTCAACATACTATACCAACTGGAATCCAGCACGGTACCATTACCATCGTCTTGGATCACATTCCCTATGAAGTCACTACTTACCGAACCGATGGCGAATATCTGGATAGTCGTCATCCCATTTCCGTTCAATTTGTTCGCGACCTGGCTCAAGATTTAAAGCGCCGTGATTTTACCATTAATGCCATGGCCTATGATCCTTTAACAGGTTTTTTAGTGGACCATTTCCGTGGCCAAGAGGATTTAAAATCTCGACTAATCCGGGCGGTTGGAAATCCTTCAGAACGCTTTCACGAAGACGCCCTGCGCATTATACGTGGAATCCGCTTTGCTGCTCAACTAAATTTTAATATTGAAGCCGAAACTTTTAAAGCCATGACTGAGTTGTCTCACCTATTAGAACACATCTCAAAGGAGCGGATTTACGCCGAGCTTTCTCACATTTTGATGACAGAAAAGCCCTCTGTCGGTATTGAGCTCTTACTTTACTCTGGAGCTCTTCACGTTATCATGCCTGAACTCATGCCCATGGCTGGCTTTCAACAGTTTACCCCTCATCACGACAAGGATGTATTTGCCCACACCATGCAAGTCCTCGATGCGACTCGGGCCCATCTGCCTCTTCGTCTAGCGGCTCTCTTCCATGACGCTGGTAAGCCTAAAACCTTCTCCATGGATGAAAATGGCAAAGGGCATTTTTACGGGCATGAAGAAGAATCTTCAGCAATTGCTGAACAGGTCATGACTCGTCTTCGAGTTGATCATGCTACCCGCGAACAAGCCTTGCTGTTAATCAACCGGCACATGACATCCCTTGAGATGAAGCGACCCATTAAAATTAAACGATTAATTCGTGATTTCGGGAAAGATCAAATTGATTTGTTCTTTGAGTTTAAACAAGCTGATCAAGCTGGCAAAGCTAAAGCTGGTGTTATGAATCCTAACTATTCCACTCTTTATAATAAAGTCCAACAAATCATTGCCGACGAGGAACCCCTAGAACTCTCCGACTTGGCAATTTCGGGAAGAGACCTTCTAGACTTAGGTTTTCAGCCCGGTCCCCTCATCGGCCAAACCCTAGAGACACTCTTAAATGAAGTTTTAGCCAACCCAGAACTCAACCATATGGAGTATCTCAGCCAGCGCGCCCTGTTTTTCTTAAGAAAAGACACCGAACGAAGAAAAAGTTTAGGTGATCCTTGCTCTGATCATGAAACGAAGGAGAAAGAGATTAAAGCAGTGAAAAAGAAAAGCAATGGGACAGCTAACGACCAAGCGATAAAGGAGACGGACCATGAATCAAGGCGGGATTGATGCCATCATTACACTGTTCATTGTCATGGGTCTTGGCTTCATCCTTAAAAAACGCAAAGTTTTTACCCCATCTTCCGAAAAATTTATTCTTGAGCTTTTACAAAAACTGGCAATCCCAGGGCTAATGCTCTACAATGTGACCACTCAGTTTAGTGAGGATTTCCTTGGCTCCAACTATCCGGTGATTTTAGCAAGCTTTTTATCAATTCTGGCAGCTATCATCATCGGGTTAGTGTTGGCTCGGATCTTTGGAATCCAAGAAAAAAACCAAGGTCTATTGACCAGCATGTTTGCATTTTCCAACACTGTTTTTATTGGTATTCCTGTCATTACAGGAATTTTTGGAGAACAAGGCATTCCCTTTTTAATGCTCTATTATCTTATGAACACCATCCTTTTTTGGACTCTGGGGATATACCTTATTGCAGGAGAACAAGGTGCAACCCTTTTTTCTTGGCAATCCATAAAAAAGATTTTTAATCCCGCCATGCTAGCCATCTTGATAGGCTTCCTTTTACTAATGAATGATATTAGCCTACCGACTCCCATTACCAGCAGCCTAAGGTACCTTCGAGACATTGTAACGCCTTTGTCGACACTTTATATGGGTGCGCTGATTGCTGACCTATCCTTTAAAAAACTTCCTGGCCTTAAGCCGACTTTACTCATAATTCTTGGTCGTTTTTTCATTTCGCCCCTTTTAACTTATGGTATTTTAATGTTTTTCGGTTTCTCTGGTCTTATGGTGCAAGTCCTCGTTATTACATCAGCCCTACCGGTCATGATGCAGATTTCTGTAGTCGCCGGTTATTATGGGAAAGATAAGCAGTATACAGCCTTTATGACTGCCCTCACAACCCTCTTGGCCATCTTTATTTTGCCTCTTTATTTTTATTTTATTTAAAAGCAATGCTTCATCCGATTTGAATTTCTTGATGATCTGTTTTAATTTCGTTATAACCCTGCTTAATTTCTTCATAATTCACCTCATTGAAAGATTCATTCAACCATTCAAGANNGCCTTGAATCAAGCCATAAAAAAGCTTCCAGCGAAATGAACTTCGCTGGAAACTTTTTTAGATTGGGTTTTCCCTAGGGAGATACCCTTTCACATTATTCTTTTGAATAATCGGTTTTACTTTAAATAATGGAGGCTTCGTAGATGCTATCGGTTGCTTCTTGAAGCATGGTATTAAACTCTTCATCGGACTGAGAGGCAGACAACCCTTCTGAAAGCGCTCTTGAGAATGAAGCGATCAGCCCTTCGTTTTCTGCCAAGAGCTTGTTGGAATCCTCTCTAGAATATCCTCCAGAAAGAGCGACTACACGCAAAACCTTGGGATGTGCAATCAGCTCAGAATAAGCATTGGCTTTGGTTGGAATCGTCAATTTCAACATAACTTGCTCACCTTCTGGGAGCTTGTCGAGTCCATCCATAATTTCTTTTGTCATAATTTCTTCAATTTCTTCTTTTTTATCCGAATGGATATCAACTTCAGGCTCAAGGATTGGCATTAAGTCGGCTGCAAGAATCTGCTTACCAACTTCAAACTGCTGTTCAACGATTGCTTTAATGCCTTCTTCATTGAGTTCTTTAATTACAGATCTCATTTTTGTTCCGAAAATATGTCTTTCATTGGCTCTTTTTAAAAGTGAGTCTAATTCTGGCATTGGTTTCATTAACTGCACGCCATTTTCAAGATCTGCTAGCCCTTTGTCTACTTTTAAGAAAGGAACAACACCCTTATCTTCCCAAAGATAATCAGGCGTCTTCTTGCCATCAATGTCGCGATCCATTGTTTGTTCAAATAGTATTGCGCCAATAATTCGATCCGATTTAAATGCTGGTGACTTGATAATGCGTGTTCTCATCTGGTGAACCAGATCAAACATTTCCTCTTCTGAACTGTAGGTATCTTCTGAAACACCATAGGCTGCTAGGGCCTTAGGTGTCGATCCACCGGACTGGTCCAAAGCTGCAATAAAGCCTTTGCCTTCTTTCATGCGTTTTACTTGTTCTTGATTCATAATAATTTGTCTCCTTTATCGTTAACAATTCAACTAATTACTTTAATTATATCACGGTTCAGTTGGCTTAAGACTTGCCTAGTTGTTGATAGTATGTAAATCTTATGGCTTGTTTCCACCTTAGTTTTAAAAACTAAAGCGAAATTTCTCTTGAACGCCAGCGTAGTTTTCAGGATTTCGTGCAACTTTTGCAATTTCATGTTCGTTTAATCGAATTCCTTCCCCTTCAGCCATATAAAAGAGTATTTTAAGCTTCTCAAATACTTCCATGGTGGCTCGCGCATCATTGTGGGCCCGATGTCGTCCTTCCCAAGGAACATCTAAAATATCAGTTAGATTTGATAAGCCGCAGGTTCCCGGCATAAAACCAAGGGCAAACTCCAAGGTATCAAATACTTGATTATCAAAATCAACGCCACAATGGTTTCCCACTGAAATCAAGTTTTTCATATCATTATTAATTAAATCATGGCCCACGATAATTCGATCTCCGATAAATTCTTTTAGCTCCGGCAAAATCTGCCAGATTCTACGACGTCCTTTCACCATGCGATCCGTGATTCCGGTTAATTGAACGATTTCTCGTGGGATTTTAATCCCTGGATCCACCAATCGTTTGAATGTTTTTTCCAGACGACCTTTCACCACAAGAACAGCTCCAATTTCAATAATTCGATTCATAGGGCGGGATGTGGTCTCAATGTCCAGGCACACATAGGTATCAAAAAATGGACAAAAAAGGATATTCTCCTTGTGAACCATATTATTCACTGCATCTTCCATTGCCAGCACCACCTTTCAATGGAACAGTCTAGTACTAAGTATTTTTACTCTCTTCTAGTATAGCTGTTTATTTTGAAACTGCCAAAAAAGCCACCCAATTTGGGTGGCTTTTAGTCTAGATTCAAGCTTCTTATTTGCTTTCTTTGCCTTAAGATTAAATGTTTAATCAGCACTCTTATCTAGGAAATGAGTTTAGAAAACTTTTAATCGCCTTGCATAATCAAGCGACAAATGGAGCCTGAGGCTTTTATGCCATTTCTCTTAAAAAGACCTTGTAGGCGCGGTAGGTTTCAAATAAATCACCCTTTGAAATGACTTCCCAAGGAGCATGCATGTTTTGAACCGCAACACCAGCATCAATAACGGTCATACCCATATTAGCCATGATGTAGGCAATGGTTCCACCGCCACCTTGGTCCACCTTACCTAATTCAGCAGTCTGCCAAGCAATCTCATTCTTATTCATGATACGACGGATGTCTGCAATGAATTCTGGGTCTGCATCGTTGCAGCCGCCTTTGCCACCGGATCCAGTGTACTTGTTAAACACGATTCCGCGATTAAAATATGCTGTGTTTTTGGACTCATTCACAGAAGGATAGTTTGGATCAAAGGCTGCTGATACATCAGAAGACAACATCTTGGAGTTCAAGATAGCCTGACGTAATTCACGTGCCGTTGATTCACCCTTCATTTCCATCATATCTGCCACAAGGTGGCGGAAGAAATCCGAGTGCATACCCGTTGCCCCCTGGCTACCTACTTCTTCCTTGTCCACTAGGATGCAGCCAGTCGTCCGATCTGGATTTTCAACGTCGAAAAGAGCCAGCATGGATGTATAAGCACAAACTCGGTCATCATGACCGTAACCCATAATCATAGAACGGTCTAAACCGTACTCCCGAGCTCTACCGGCTGGAACTATCTGAAGTTCTGCTGAAACGAAGTCTTCTTCAACAATCCCATATTTTTCATTAAGTAGGGTTAATATGTTTTTCTTAATTCGGTCTTTATCGTCTTTATCACCGGTTGGACGAGATCCCACTAGCACATTAAGGTCTTCCCCCTTAACACCCTGCGCTAGAGTCTCTTTCATCTGATCTTTGGATAAATGGATTAAGAGGTCGGAAATTCCGATGACTGGATCTGATGGGTCTTCTCCAATGGCAATGTCAACACGCTCTCCATTTTCTTTAAAGATCACACCGTGGAGTGCCATGGGTTGAGTTACCCACTGATACTTTTTAATTCCACCATAGTAATGGGTTTCCATGAGGCAAAGATTGTTATCTTCATACAGTGGATTTTGTTTCACATCTAATCGTGGTGAATCAATGTGTGCTCCCAAAAGGTTTAACCCTTCAGCCATTGGCTTTTTACCGATTACAAAGGCAAATAGGTTTTTATCACGATTTATCGCGTATACCTTATCGCCAGTTTTTAAAGAGTCCATGGTTGTAATATTTTTGAACCCCTTAGCCTCACAAGCTTTGATTCCATCTCTAACAAATTCCCGCTCGGTTTTAGCATTGGAGAGAAAATCAATATAGTCCTTTGATAAGGCCTCACATTCTTTCATTTGTTCTTCATTGTACCGGTCCCAGATTAGTTTAAATTCTCTTTCTAACATATACATGTCTCCTTCTTTTGGGTTTATTAAGGGTAACTTTTGTCAATGGCTAGATCCTATATAAAGTTATAGAAACAAGCATTAGCTACCCTTTTGGTAATTTGCTCTCAAACTCCATTATACAGAAAAAAAGCGATTAATGTATATGCTAACTGCATATGCATTAATCGCTTTTTTTCTCTGACTTTTTTATCTAATCAAAGCCTCGCCCAGAGATCATTTTTCTTAATTCGTCTTTAAACTAAATGGACAATGACTTTTAGTTCCTTTGGTTAGGCTTTTCTTTTAAGCGGAAGTAAATATGTTGAACCTTGGAGTTTTTACTCGGAGTAATTACATCCATTTCAAAATCTCCCAGGGACTCAATAAATTGGTTTAGCTTACTGTAACCATAGTTTCTAACATCAAAATCCGGAAAACGTTTAGCCAATTGATTCCCAATCTTGGAGGCTGAAATCCAACCGTCCTCATTAGACCCTTCGCTTATAATAGCCCGTAGGGACTTTCTAATCGTATTAATTTTTGTTTGTGGTTCTGGCCGACTATATTGTTCTTTTTTTTCTGTGCTTTTTTCCACAACAGGGGCTTTGTCCTGACTTTTGGTTTTAGAATACACTGTTTTTTCATTTTGGTTTCTAGTAGCCCGTGGTGGCATCGACTTTTTACGACTAGTCCGTGTTGGAAGCACTTTGTTTGCCTCTTTTTGTTCAACTTCCTTACGCTCTTTCTCTTTTTCTTTTTCTTCCTCAGATGATGCAAATAAGATATCCAGATACTTAAATTGATTGCAAGCTGATATAAAAGCTGAGGGAGTTTTGGATTCTCCCATACCAATAACGCGCTTGCCTGATTCTCTTAACCGTGAAGCCAAACGGGTAAAGTCTGAATCACTCGTTACAAGGCAAAAGCCACCCACGTTCCCTGAATACAGGATATCCATGGCATCAATAATCATGGCAGAGTCTGAGGCATTTTTCCCTTGGGTGTAGGTGTACTGCTGTACTGGATTCACCGAGTAATTAAGCAGGACGTCTTTCCAAGCTGAGTTGGCAGGATTTGTCCAATCACCATAAATTCGGCGATAGGTTGCCACCCCATAATTAGACAACTCATCGAGAATAATTTTGATGTATTTACTCGATATATTTTCCGCATCAATCAGTAATGCATAGGTTAATTCTTCACTCATAGTTTTCCCTTCCATTAAACAGCTTCCTTTTCTAATTCGTTCTGTTAGGTCCATTATAGCACCATCCGGCTGTTCAAGAAAAACAATGCTAAAAAGTGTCTTCCACAGTAAGAATTTCTCTCCCTATAGTTAACTTCTCCTTGAAAGGTTCTTTTCCCATTCAGTTTTTTTCTGATAAGTAATAGACTCAGTTCTCCTGAATCTAAGGTCTTCACTCTGAGAACTTTTTATTATATTGGTGACGATTATTTATTTTTGTATATAACCTTCCCATGCTGGAAACTGGGCTCCCTTGTAAACTTCTATCATAAGTTCACCAATTTCTTGAGTTTGGTAAGCTGCAACGATCTTTTTATACACTTCATTATCCTTTTGGTCCACATGGGCTGCAATGAGATTGATGTAGGGCTGTGACGCCTCGGTGACTGGTTCTAAAAAAATGGAGTCATCCGAAGGTGAAAATCCTGCGTCGACTGCTAGATCGGTATTAATGACAGAAGCTCCCACATCTACTAGGGCACGAGCTGTTTGTGCTGCATCTAATTCTGTTATCACTAGATTTAATGGATTCTCTGCGATATCCTGTTGAGTTGGCATTAAGTTTCCCGAATCTTTTAGCTTAATTAAACCTGCAGACTCTAATAATTTAAGAGAGCGTCCTAAGTTTGTTGGATCATCGGGGATGGCAATAGGGTCACCCTCTTTAATTTCTGATGCCGATGTATAGGATTCAGAATATAGGCCAATGGGTGATAAGAAAGTTTTTCCCATTGAGACCAGCTTATTGTCATGGGTTTCATTAAACTGATCAAAATAAATGTGATGCTGGAAGGCATTCAAATCAAGGTCACCATCATATAAGGCCTGATTAACAGGAGTATACTCGGTGAATTCCACTAGCTCGATTTCAATGTTTTCCGAGGCTAAATTTTCCTTAACCCGGTCCCATAATTCATGTTTTGTTCCAATAACACCAATCTTTACCCTGCTGACATTTGAACTGGAAGCATTTGAACTAATTGATGATGCTGGGGTGGAGCATGCAGCTAAAAGAATCTGTCCGACCAGTAAAAGAGATGTCACTAAAAGAGTTGTTTTTTTCATAAAAATTTCCTCGCTTTTCTATTTTCTATTTTTTCGTATTTACTCAAATTGTTATTTTCCGGCTTTAATCCAAGTTCTTTTCAAATTCCATTTTCAAATTCCATTTTCAAGTTCCGTTTTCAAGTTCTCCTCCCAAGTTCCGTTTTCAAGTTCTGCTCCCAATCTATGTTTCCACGCTCTGTTTTTTATTGCTTCAATCTATTTCTTATTTTCTGTGATGCATCTTGAGCTAGTGAGTTGATCTTTTTTCTAACGCATATCCTATCATTTGAATCACAAATACAATGATTAGAATTAAGATGGTTGAAACCCAAACAATATCGGTTTTGTAGCGATTATGACCTAGAGCTATGGCTAACTTCCCCAGCCCTCCTCCCCCAACCGCTCCTGCCATGGCAGTGAGCCCTACAACCGAAATCAAGGTCAAGGTGGAAGCTCTTATTAAGGCTGTGGCGGATTCAGGAAGCCAAACTTTCCGGATAATCTGAATAGGACTTAACCCCATCGCCCTTGCCGCTTCAATGACGCCTGGATTAACGGTTGCCATGGCAGCCTCAACTTGCCTAGCATAAAAAGGCGCCGTTCCAAAAACCAGAGGAACGATTGCCGCTTTACTGCCAATTCCTGTTCCTATAATGATTCGAGTCAAGGGAGAAATAATAGCTAGCATAATGATAAAAGGAATGGAGCGCCCCACATTAACCACCTTATCCAACAGGCTATAGATCATCTTGTTTTTAAGGAGTCCCTGCTCTCGAGTCAATATTAAAGCAATACCCATAAGGAGCCCTAGAATTCCAGCAATTAATCCCGTCCAAAAAAGCATGTTAAGAGTAGCCAAGGTTTCTGTGTAAAATTGTTCTTTAATTTCAATGGCATTTGAGAAATCCATATTACCCATCCTCCCTGATTCGAATTCGCTTCACCTTAATCCCATCTTCTTCCATGTTAGAAATCGCCTGATTAATCCTCTGCTGGTCGCCTTCAAAGGCCACCAATAAGTTGCCAAAGGGGGTCTTGTTTAAAAACTCCACATTGCCTGATAAAATATTGGTCATAATTCCGTAATCTCGCTGCAAGGTGGCAATAAATGGTTGGCGGAAACGGTCCCCAACAAAGGTTAAAATGTAAATCTCATCCCCTGTAATCCGAAAGATTGCTCTGTTATCTATAACCTTTGCCACGTCCTCATCCATGCTGGTAGCCCTACCAACAAACCTCTCTGTGAGCGGATTCTTTGGATTAGAGAAAATCTCAACTAAACTGCCCTCTTCTACAATTACGCCAGCATCCATGACCAACACTCTGGAACAAAGTTCTTTAACTACTTGCATCTCATGAGTAATCACAATTAAGGTCAGATTGAGCTTTCGGTTTAATTCTGCTAAGAGCTTCAAAATCGACCTTGTAGTTTCCGGATCCAAAGCACTGGTGGCTTCGTCGCAAAGTAAAACTTCTGGATTATTAGCCAGAGCCCTAGCTATGGCCACTCGTTGTTTTTGCCCCCCTGATAATTCCGATGGGTAAGCTAGTTTTTTACCTGAAATCCCTACTAATTCCAAGAGCTCATCCACTCGTTTGTCTACTTGGATTTTATTTTGCTTACTTAAGGCTAAGGCAATATTATCTCGTACATTTTTAGCGTTCATTAGATTAAAGGATTGAAAAATCATTCCAATCTTTTTCCTCCGCGAGCGTAGCTCTCGCTCTGACATCGCCGTCAAATTCTCGCCTGCCACAAAAACCTGGCCGGATGTAGGTGGTGTCAATAAGTTGATGGTTCGAACTAGAGTGCTTTTACCAGCTCCAGAATAGCCCACTATTCCAACGACTTCCCCTTTATTTATTTTTAAAGAAGCATCCACCACAGCATGAAGTTCACTACTACCGTGCCCAAAGGTTACTGCCACATTTTTCAATTCAATCATGATCTTCCCTCCAATAAAAAAACCTCCCAGTCTAAAAGACCGGAAGGACGAATACTCGTGTTACCACCTTACCATTGGAATAAAAGTCACCCCTTACTCCCTCATAGAGTACCAACATACTCTGATGCTGTATCGGGCATTCCCGTTTTCAGTTAAATTTTTTCTCACTGAAAAAAGCTCCGCGGCCATATTCAATACCCTCTCATTCGCTGCTCTCACCCTGTACAGCTTCTCTGTAGAACCACCTGATATTTACTCACCGTTTCATCGCTACTTAAATATTATAAAAACAAAAAAAGTCTTCATCCCCATCGAAAGGACGAAAACTATCGTTTACGTGTTACCACCTTGTTTCGCTTTGACTTCGCAGCCAAAACCTTATGAAGTACAATCATACTCCCATGCTATAACGTGCATCCACGTAAGTGCTTACTTTTTTTCAACACTTCCCCTCTGCAGGCCATCTTCACTGGTTAATAACCGTTCCTTTTCACCAACTGGAACTCTCTTTAGGCTTTTTCCCCAGATACTCTTCTGCTCAAAAGGTTTATCAATGACATAAATATACCAAACTTCGATTTTAATGTCAACTCATTTTAAATTAAAATAATTAATTCCCTACTATATTTGATCTTTCACGATAAGATCACCCAATTAAATCTATAAAAGGTATTTAATTGCTAGAGCTAACCCCCATGTCTTTAAACGCGGTGTATAACTATTCATTTATCTTGAATTTTTAAAAAATGAGCTAGAGATTTTCTCAATCTCTAGCTTAACTAAATTAATATCTTTTTTAGGTCGCAAGTTATGTGTTTGAATTTGGTTATTCCATCTAACCTTTACTTCTTCAGAGCTTACAGCTTAATCCGTCGGATCAGAACCTCGTTCTAAAAT
>LFRM01291443.1_pt1 | contig 15558 bp, 14 predicted proteins | sample 618341 | NCBI WGS metagenome assembly LFRM01 (sample SAMN03654438, study PRJNA283298) | anaerobic digester metagenome | isolation source: pool of bioreactors CSTR01a, CSTR02a, and CSTR03a thermophilic anaerobic... | place: Denmark: Kgs. Lyngby | collected 2014-05-21 | reverse complement strand
TTGTTGTGATTGTACTACTTTAGTGTATATTATTCCATGTGCTGATTTATTTGACGCTTACATATATATTAGTATATTGATGCAGGAGGAGAGCAGGATGCCGGTAAATAAATCATTGTCCATCGATTACAGTAGCATGAATATTGAAAAGTGTTTTCAGAATTTTTACTTGGTGCCCGATTACCAGAGAGAGTATGTTTGGGAAGAAAAGCAGGTCAGCCAGTTGCTCCAGGATTTGATTGAATCATTTCAAGAAAATCCGAATAAAGAGTACTACCTAGGCAGCATAGTTGTTTGTCAGAATGAAGACGGCTTTTATGAATTAATTGATGGTCAACAGAGAATTACTACTTTTTTCATAATGATTTGCGCATTTCGTCAAATATACAATCAGCTTAAACTGGATACAGATATACATTCTAACCTGATTTATCAAAAGAAGTTTAACGCGGCTGGTGAACCAGTCGAACATTATCGTCTGTCGCTTCAATATTCTGATGCTGCTGATTACTTGGAGAGAATATCACGCAATGAAGATATGCCTTCGCAGGTATCATCTTCCGGAAAAAGGATGTTTGAAGCATATGAATTAATCAAAGAAACACTTGTCAGCAATTTTAAAGACGAAAAAAGTCTTAAGCTGTTTTTTATGTTTTTTTACCAAAAAGTTATCTTTATTCAAATAGAGACATCATATATCGGAGATGCATTAAAAATTTTTGAAACAATTAATCATCGGGGTGTTGGGCTGAATCCGATGGACCTGCTGAAAAACTTGATATTCCGCCAGGTAGAAAAAGAAATGTTCAATGAGCTTAATACCAAATGGAAAACGATGGTAGACTGCTTGGACAAAGCCGGCGAAAAACCGCTTAGATTTTTACGGTATTTTATTATTTCCAATTATGATATAGACTCATCCCGGTATCCAGGCGGTGTAGTGCGTGAAGATGCAATTTATGAATGGTTTGTGGATAACAGGGACCAATGCCAGTATGACAAATATCCGCTTAAATTTGTGGAATTTATGATTCAATGCCAGATAGATTATGTGAATTTTATCAACGGCAGAGACCGGAATGGTAACAATGCTTATCTTGAAAATATTATCCGCCTCGGTGGGGGAGCATATCGGCTTCATCTGTTGCTATTGTTGCCGGCACGCAATCTTGAAAGCAAGCTATTTAACCACCTGTGCCGGCAGGTTGAGTCCTTAATATATTATGCACTTGTAACAAGGCAAGGGACGAATGAAATTGAAAGATTATTTGCTCAGTGGTCCGCCATGATTAGAAGAATAAAAACCAAGGATCAACTGAATGAGTTTATAAACAATAAAATGATACCGACAGTCAATTCATGGATGGTTGACTATGAAGCAAGATTCATGTCCATAAGTAGAAAAAACATGCAGCTGTATAGGATAAGATATATTTTGGCAAAGATTGCACAGTATATGGATATACAGAAGCTGGCAGCAGATACTTCTGGGACCATTGCCGAATACATGCAAGCCGGGGTGGAAGTAGAACATATATTGCCTCAAACACGTAATGAAGTACTGAAAGAATTATACCCCGATGAAGAACAGTATGACCAGTTAAAATCACGGCTTGGAAACCTTACACTGCTGGAAAAAGTACCAAATATAGTAAACAGCAACCTGGATTTTTATAAAACAAGGCTTGCTGTTTATGAATGCTCAAAATATTACATTACCAAGTCCATTGCTAGATTAGATAACATTGGCAAGGATAATTCTTTGACAAGATTAAACAAGAGAATAAAGTCCTGGAACTACTGGGATGAGAATACGATTGAAGAACGTCAGAGAATTCTTTACGATCTAAGTTTTGATGTCTGGAAAATAAAACCTATAGATTAAGTTTTCGACAAGCTTGTCCGTTTTTATTATGCAATAAACAGCTTAAACACAGCCTAAAACATTGATAAAAGTTAAATCCATGCGGATAACGCAGCATTACTATCATCATTCTCATCCTGCGCAAAGGGCTTCATGCTAATTCTGTTTGCTTGCTTCGTCTTCAGGCAAGCAAACATAATTATAATTATTCCTCATCGCATCAACGCTTCTGTTAACACACAGCAGAATCTACCGGAATCCATGAAACCTCACGAACGCCTGTCTCTATACTTTTCTTGGTTCATGAGACCTCGCGTTTTCTGTGTTATTTTGGATAGTGCTTAGTTTTGTACCATTTGGTGCTGTACTCCTGGTGGGTCGAAGATAACGGAGCACGTTTTTCCTTGAAAAAATGGATAATATCTCAGTGTAGGGTATAGGTCTTATGTAAACATAACTGAAAAAATAATATCAATCTCACAAAAGAAATATGAGGGAATGCGAAATGGAGAGAAATATGGATACTATCAGGATTATATTAAAGATCGTTATGTGGTTCTTAATAGCAGAGTTTGGATGCAATTTTATTATGCAAACAATAAGCTATTCATTTTATAAGAACGCAAAAAAGATGGCAGATATTTCTTGTACTCCGCAATTCATTCAGTTTAGGGATACATTGACTGGTTATGGCAATAACCTTTATTCGAAAAAAAACAATAAGATTATATTGTTTTTTGGCGGTTCTAATTATATTGCATACAATTCTGTTGGTAAATACTCCCCTAAATTTGATTACCCGTTTATTTCAGTAGATTATTACGGAACTCAGGAAAGCAGTGGTAAAATGAATTTAAAAACGATAAAGCAATCCGCGGAAGCTCTATATGAATGGGTAAGGAATCATTATCCCGATAGTGAGATCATTATAATTGGACATAGTTACGGAGCAGGAATCGCAACATATCTGGCAAGTGTCAGGGAATGTCACTCCTTGGTTATCGCTGCAGGATACAGAGACATTTCAGATTTATATAATAGAATAATTCCCGTATTCTGGGGGCCATTAAAGATATTTATTTCGAATAATATACGCACTGCAGAATATGCTAAAAATGTAAAATGTCCGGTTTATATTATTGGATCTACAGGTGATAAGATTTTAAGTTTTTCTTTACAAGAAAAACTTTCATGCTGTTTTAGGAATTCGAAAATTAAAATATTCGATGATATTGCTCATGAAGATTATTTTTACTCGGACAATGTAGTTAATTTTATTAACCAGGCAATAGACCAGGATAATGATAAAGAGCTTTAATTGTCATAACATTTATGATTTGGTGTCCAGTTAAAATACAGAACGATACCTTCGACTGAAGGCCAGATGGTAATGGTTGAAGTAAACAGTTCGAGGACACCTTACAGGATTACTTATAAGCTGATACAGGAGTACGCAGAATAAAAATACGGCTTCAAAGTCCACACAGCTTGATAAGTTTGGTGTGAATTGCTGCATGTTTTATTAAAAGAAATGAAAGGAAGATGAAAATGAAAAAGGAATTTACTTCAAAGCCTGAAAAAATAACTGAAGCATGGCCTGGAGAGCTTACCGTTTTTTCATGGCAAGATTTTGTTACTGCCATTCCCTCACCCCTGTTTTTGATAACTACATATAAATCAAACGGCAAAGAAAACGCTTGTTTACAATCCTGGTCAACTTTTGTCGGGGACAGTGGTGAATTTATTTGCATTATCGGCTCAGTGTCAAAGAGCGGACATTTGTATCAGAGTTTAAAGGAAACAAAGTGTTGTGTGCTAAATTTCCCATCTTACGATATTTTTGATAAATGTGTACAAACAATTAAAAATAACGGCTTTGACGATGACGAAATCACCTTGTCAGGATTGACTGCCGAAAAAGCGAAGACTGTAAATGCTCCACGCATTGCAGAGTGTTTTCTAAATATTGAATGTGAATTCTTATGGGAACATGAGCATTTTGAAGGCAGCCACAGTGTGACAGTGGCTCTGAGGGCTAGTCATATTTGCATGGATAGCGACCATTATGACGAAAACAAGCTTGGCAGATACGGAAAAACAGGATACATGTATAATATACACAGCCCACGAAACCCTGAAACCGGCGAAATAACACCGGATTGTTTTGGCGCCTTAGAATTGTATAAGTGACGTATACAGGTCTGGGCTGCCAGATGTAAGTTATTTAATATGGTATACTGATGTAAGAAAAAGGAATAATATTATGCTTTTTCTATGGAATTTGCAATAATATTTCTTATGTATGGATTTCAAAATCAGCCAGGTGATAAAATCAATATTGGAACTTGAAGGTCTACTTCTTATACGGAGATGCAAGGAAATGAACACATTTAATGATAATGTAATTAGTTGGCTACTTGAGGAGGATAATCCGGCAATAGCTTATCGCACAAGAACTGAATTACTTGTTTGCCATCATCAAAAACTGTTGTATTAGAATGGATATATAACTTTCTTATTGAAGACACAATAAAAATCAATAATAGTTATGTTGATTATATTGCATTCGGTGTAGGCTCGCGCAATCTAATTATTGTTCCCGGATTAAGTGTCAGAGATCTAAAAGGTGCTGGGATATCTCTTGCACTAATGTATAAGTGTTTTGCAAAGGATTATTGAGTGTACTTGTTTGACAGAAGGCACGATATTCCAGAAGGATTTCAATCTAGGACATGGCAGATGACATAGCATATTCAATGAAGCAATTGGGAGTTGATAGTGCTGATTTTTTGGGAGTTTCGCAAGGCGGAATGATTTCAATGGCACTTGCAATCAAATACTCTGATAAGGTTCGCAAACTTGTTTTAGTTGTTACTGCCGCAAGACCTAATGATACTATAAGGAAAAACATAAATAATTGGGTTATGTATGCTAAAAAAGGGACTATGTTTCAATCAATAAAGAAACCTTTTCTCTTATGTATACAGCACATGGAATATTATACACTATATCAAAAATACATGTCCTTTTCTGTTTGACACTTACTTTACATTGGTTCTTTTGCTCACCATGAGGATCTTTGCCAAATTTATAAAAGATTAGAAGAATTGCAGCGCTGTCACTCAATTTTTGGTATAATAGCCATAAGCCTCGGCCTCCTTTTGGAGCAATAGGTTTTTCCCAACGACGCTGTTATACCTTAAGGAGCTCGAGACTTTCAATTCTCATTTAACTTAACAGAATGGATATCTCCAAAAGGAGGAAGAAAATGCATGTACTTAATTGTCAATTTTTTGGAGCAGTCAAAGCTCCTAGCAGCAAAGCGATTTGTTTTACAAAGGGAATATTTTGATACGTTCAAACAAGCATTTCCAAACTATAAGCAGCTTTTACAAAAAGGGATATACCAATGTATCATATACTTCAGTCGTGAAAAGTATAAGGCAGCATACTGTGCCCAGAGAGGGAGTCTCTATTATAATACGGACAAATTAGAAATCATTTTTAATGACTTTAAGGAGTTAGATGTGACTAGTGGTGATATACATAAAAGGCTCAGACGTCATGGTTATGTAAAAGGATGGATAAATAGAAAGGATAAAATTTATTTACCTTTGGTGTGCATAATAGAGGATGAAGATGATTTTGAGGAAATAAGGAAAAACATGCCCAGCGGTGTTATAAGAGATAGCGATTTTTTGGCCCGACTTAGGAAATTAGAGAAGCAAAATGATTGGAAGGGCATGTGTGATTTGTTTGAACCACTGGAGAAGATTAGAGAGAAGGATATATGGAATGATCCTGATGTACTATACGGGGTAGGATTTGCATGTAGTAAAATGGCTGACTTTGAGCGTGAAAGACTTAAGGAGAAAGGATATCTTGAAAACAAGAGGCGATACCGTGAACTGTGTATAGAGATATTGAAGCGTTGTTGTGAACTTGACTCCCATAATTATTCACATGTATTAGCTTTGGGCTACAGGCATTACAAAAATGTATTGGAGCTTACCCAACCTAAAGGCAGACGGGACGGCAATGTAAAAAAGGAGATAGAGCTGGCACTAGAATGGAACAACAGGGCTTTAGAACTTAATCCTGATTCCATTAAAGCACATTATAGAATAGGCAGGATTATGGACAAACGGGTGGATAATTACAGGTACAGCGTGAAGCAATGGTCCAAAGAAGTGTTTGATGCCATCGAAGAAATGGAATTTAATGCTGTTGGTCATTTGGAGAAGGCCGTGGAGCTTTATGAAAAAATAGGAGAGCATGAAAAGGCCAAAAAAGACAATCACAGGGAATATGTGAGATCGTTGTATTCCCTGGCTAAATATTATTGTGAGAAAACGCAGATGAACGACTGGTTATATCAATATTATCTTTTGAACTTGCTAAATGGCCAATTTCAAATAAAACAAATAATGGAACAAGATAAACGGAATTTGAATGCTGCCAAAGAATACATTGATAAATGCTTTGAATCCCTTTTCAATACAAAGCCTAATCCCGATATTGATTTTACCCATCTGGCATCACAATATGACGAAAACAGTGAGTTGAAAAAACTATCCATAATTGATATGTTGTATCGCATGGGACTTATATATTTATATCTATATTTTATGGAAGTAATTAGAGGTAAGAATTCAAGTATAAACATGGAAGAGTATGGGAATAAAGCGGGTACGTATCTGAGAGCAGCCAAAAGGGTAGCCAATCTATATAGAAGTAAGGGGGTAAACCGAAGGAATACTTACTATATAAACAACTGGTTGGCATGGTATTATATTTTAACAGGGAATCTAAAGTCTGCAGAACATGAAATAAAGGGTGCGAAGGATGGATATGTGAAGTGCACTTATGCAATAGTCTTACTGTTGTTTAAACAAGACAGTAAATACACGCTCGCTGAACAGATTTTAGAGCCTTTGCTGAATGACGATAAAAGCAGGTCACGTGCAGCAGTTTTGCTGGCTTGTATTTATAGATTAAGTGGTCAGGAGCAAAAATACAGCAGGCTAATAAGCGGCATTGCTCAAAAGCATAATATGTGGGCAAGGAGATTTATAGCAAAAATAGAAAGTGAGAGGAATAAGCGATGAGGGTTGATAGATTGGATGAAACTCTCATTTTTGAAAGTCAGGATAAGGAATTGTTTTTATCGTGTTTTCAGGAACCTCGAAAATTGCCTGAATACATAGAAAAGGAAATCTTGAAGCTGGTTTTTGATAGTCTAAAGTTGGACATAAATGGGAATGATGATGTTACTTTGCTGATAAAGAGGCTTCCGACGCCATTTATAAACAAGGTGATATTCGATGTAGAAAGTATGTTTTCTGATGAAATGTCATTATACTCTGATGGTGTGCATGAGAGTGCGGCCTTATATCTAGGCAGGCATCTCAGCTATCTTATGTATTACCTGCCTGTAAACGTATTTAAGGTATGGAAGCCTCTTGTAGACTTGCAGGTTAAGGACAAGCTCAAATGGAAGATGCGCATACTGGATATAGGTACGGGTCCCGGGTCAGTGGCTGTTGGGATAATGGAGTATTATCGCATGATGGCCGAAGCTTTCCCCTATTTGAATTTTGTTCTGAGCTTTGTTTTGTTGGATGGCCAAAGGGAGTTTCTCACCATAGCCAAGAGGCTTATAAATTCCCTTACAGCGTATATGCCACCAAACCTTTTTGTAAGCATAGAAGAAAGCATTTGCAGAACATTAGATAGTCCTGAAGACATTTCAGTATCCGGTGAGTTCGATCTGATAACCATGAGCAATTTTCTAACGATAAATGAAATGAGAAACAGCCAGAACGCTGTGGCTATTGTATCTGCTCTGAAAGATAGCTTAAAGAAAGATGGCTCGGTAATAATTATAGAAAATGGGATAAAGAACAACTGCTTGTCGTTTAAGACGATAAGAAATGATCTGGTGAATCAGGGAGTATATAACGTGTATTCACCTTGCAACGGCATCTGGCAACCGAAAAAGGAGTATAGCTGTACTTGCTTTAACATGGTCAGGTGTTTTTGGGAGATACCTTTAATATATAAGTTTTTAAGGGATCACGGTTTAAAAAAAGGCGGACGGTACGATGTTCCTTTTAATTATGCGATATTGCGTAAAGATGGAAAAACGAAGTACAGAGCAGAGGGTAACAACAGATTTTATGTTCAGCTTAAGGATTTGAGGGAATATATTGATCGGACGGTTAATGTTAAAGCTATCATAAGAACAGTTATAGACAGAGGGGACAAAATAAGCGTTTCGCTTTGCGATGGGAGCATGGACTTAGGAATAGATGATGACAGTTCAGCCGTGTGGATAGAACCGGTGGATAAGGAGTGGCTGGTCAAGAAAGGGTTAAATCTTCCAATCGTTGCAGCCGAAAAAATCACGCTGAAAAAAGTCAAGGTGATCGCCCATGGAACATTTGTAGTTATACCCAGGCTCAGGATGCAGGGTAGTACCGAAATCGAAATCGAGTATTAAGGAGGCAGATAGTGTGATATTGAGCGTAAGCCGTAGGACCGACATAATAGCTTTTTACTTGGATTGGTTTTTTAACAGGCTAAAAGAAGGATATGTTCTTGTACGCAATCCAATGAACTATCATCAGGTCAGCAAGATATACTTAACCCCTACGAATATAGACTGTATTGTATTTTGGACAAAGGATCCTACAAATATACTGGGCCGCCTCAGTATGTTGAAAAATTATTTTTATTACTTCCATGTGACTATCACGGGCTATGGCAGGAATATGGAGCCCCATGTGCCGCCAAAAGAAGGCATTATACGGTCCTTTAAGGAACTTTCGCGGGAAGTGGGCAACGAAAGGGTGATATGGAGGTACGATCCAATAATACTTTCACGCGATATCGATGTGGAGTTCCACCGCAAAAGGTTTGGTTATATAGCCTCCCGTTTGGCAGGCTATACAAAGCGATGCACGATGAGCTTTGTGGATATGTACAGGAAAACCGAGCGCAACACTAAAGGGTTAAACATGCATGAGATAAACCATGCACAAATGCTGGATATAGCTAGCGTAATTGCCGAGATTGCGGGCAAATACGGAATAGAGGTTCAGAGTTGCTGCGAAGAGGTAGAGCTTTCCCACTTGGGTATTGAGCACGGCAAATGCATAGATGATGAGCTCATAAGCCGTGTAACCGGCCGCAAGATTAACGCAAGAAAGGATAAAAACCAGAGGGCAGCATGCGGTTGCGTAGAGAGCATGGATATAGGAGTTTACAACACCTGCAGTCATGGATGCTTGTATTGCTATGCTAACTATAGCAGTAAAGCGGTACACACCAATATTAAGATGCATGATCCTTTTTCACCCATGCTGGTGGGGAATGTAGAACCTGAAGATGTGATTATCGAAAGAAAAGCAAAAAGCTTTGTTGATGGGCAGGTAAGTTTTTTCGATGAGGATTTTGGGCAAGATAATCGGACATAATTTGATTTGTGATGCAGGGATTTGTGAAAAATTAGAAAAATGTGTATTTGTAGCATCTGCATTTCATTGGATTTCGGAAAAAAATCGGTTATCCAAAGAAGAATATCTGGTACTTCTTAACACACATTCAGATCATCCTGCACTTACTGAAAACATAAGAAAAAGTTTTTCTCAGAGATCAGAGATGCAATAAACGATAATGACATTCAAATAACAATTTATAATACCATAGATTTACAACTTGCAAGGAAGCCACGAAACAAGGAAATTATTATGGGGGAGGAAACCGCTATGGGTATACCTATCGATTTTCTAAATAAAAAATATATGAACAGTGTTATAGAGCCCGTAACTGGTGGAGGTACTAATGAGTTATATACAGTATCATGCAACGGTAAAATAAAACTTGTAAAGATTGCCGGTATTTGTTGCTACACAGCACAATAAAGCATCCTGAAAAAATCACAATAAAATAACCCAAAAAGAGAACGGGCAGCTCAACCTGCCCGTTCTCCAGTGCATCTGTTTATGGAATCCTGCCGGGAGCTCGGCTTGCTTCACAGCATTACCCTATTTCTATGACAGGCAAGAACCAATACCGGTTAAGCTGTAATACTTTATTCGTCTTATAAATGAATCATTTTTGAAGGATGAGATCATTTGATTTTTCACATTTTTTTAAAATTGTTATTGACATATGTCATAATCCGGGTATAATATAAGATGTAAATGACATATGTCATTTATGTCGAAAAACAGTAGAAAGAATAAACAATCAATTAAATAGATTTTAATAATAGGGAGGATTGTTATGCCCAGAGGGAAATGGTTCTTTGGGAGTTCGGCCGTTGACTGGGTGAGGGTCAGATTTTTGTGCTGGTTCCAAAGTGCCGGTCACTTGAACGCAAGTTACAGATAAGAATTCTGGTTTGGACGACAACTAGGTAACAGGCGTGCGTTCTTGCTTGCTGGGATTATCCTCCGGTGTTTTTATCCAGCTTATCACTTATTTAAACGTAGCAGAATTAAAAGTAGCNNATGCCAAGAGGAGACGGAACCGGGCCTATGGGAATGGGTCCTATGACAGGGCGAGGTGCAGGCTTTTGTGCAGGTTTTGCTGTTCCGGGTTATGCCAATCCAATCGGTTATGGGATTGGATTTGGTCGAGGAAGAGGCTTTAGACGAATGTTTTATGCCACTGGTTTGCCAAGGTGGGCACGCTTTGGTTTCCAAAGTGCAAACGGGGCATACTTTGCATCAGATGCTGATGAAAAAGAGTTTCTGAAAAGGCAGGCTAAATTTCTTGAAAATCAGCTTAATGATATAAAAAAGCGCCTCGAAGAATTGGAAGATTAGTCCTGTCGTAAAGAAGCAAACAAGGCAGGCTATTGCCTGCCTTGTTTGCATTTTATATTATAAATATCGTACAATATAAATGCAAACTGAGATATGTGTCCCGAACTAAAAAGGTATAAGAAACAACCAGGTGATACCGGAGTTGTTGTGTTCAGAGGATTGGGGTGATTAAAATATGCCTAGACCAATGAAATGGAGAAGAGTGTGTTGCCTACCTGAAATCAATAGGTTTGGCCCTCTTGATCTAAATGTGGATGAAGCGAATTTCGTAACAATGACGGTTGATGAGTATGAAGCCATAAGGCTTATTGATTTGGAAGGCTTTACTCAAGAGGAATGCGCCAAACAGATGGGTGTTGCGCGCACGACTGTTCAAGGCATTTACGCTGAAGCTAGAAAAAAGATAGCTGAGTCTCTGGTAAATGGCAAGGTGCTTTTGATAGAAGGTGGTGAATACAGGCTATGTGAAGGATTGGAAAATGGATGCGGACGAGGTTGTCGAAGGCACCGACATGGTAGGCGATTTGCAGATAGCGACTTTTTAGCCCCCTAAATGCTTTAGACATTTATACTTAGCAATGATATACTATAAACAATCATAGGGGGCTGTGCTGAAACCACTAGTCCGAGGCTTTCAACTTTCGTTTAACTTAACAGAACGTAATGGCTAAAAAAGGAGGATTATACAGTGAATAATTTAGTTCTCAGGCAGGAAACACCTGCTGATTTTAAAGAGGTAGAACATCTGACAATGAGGGCATTTTGGAATATTCATGGCCCGGGATGCAATGAACATCTTCTTGTGAGAAAAATCAGGCAGTCTCCAGATTACTTGCCGAATATCAGCCGTGTTGCTGAATTGAACGGAAAAGTAGCAGGAGCAATTTATTATACAAAGGCAAAAGTTATTAGAGATAAAACAGAGCATGATGTAATTACATTCGGGCCGTTGGCGGTAGAACCAACTTTGCAGAATTCCGGCATCGGAAAAGCTTTGATTGAAGAGACCGTTAAATTAGCTAAAGAAACCGGTTATTCAGGAATTATAATTACCGGAGAGCCCACATACTACCCTAAATTGGGTTTTGTGACCTGTGACAGGTTTGGGATTACTGACGCCGAAGGCAAAAATTATGATGCGCTGATGTGCTTCCCGCTTAATAAGGAATTGTTCAGTTCAGTCCATGGCAGATTTATAATAAGTCCTGTATATGAAGAATGTGAAAATAATGAGGAGTTAAAGCAGCTTGAGGCAGAGTTTCCGAAATATCGTAAGGTGAAAATCAAAGATGGTTTTTTGATGCTTTTGGATAAGCGGCTTGGAGTCATAGAAGCTGTGGATGGGGATGTTTATTATGTGAAGTTTTGGGAATTATCAATTCCGGCAAAGCTCGGTAAAGACTTTAATAAGGATTCTGTTAGACCGAAGGTTGGAGATGATGTTCTTTTCCTTTGGAAAAGGGACGGAATATCGGAGATTACTTCCGTATGCAAGAATATGCTGGAAGAGTAATTTATAGCAATTCATGGATCCAAATGGGCTTTATTGAAAAGCAGCCGGAGAGAAAAATATGGGGCGGCATCGTACATACCAGGGGTGCTGCGGGTTTATGATAAATTATATTTTGGAGGGATACTTATGGCCGATATTATTCAGATAAACGATACCACCTGGCGGATCGAAGACAATGGAGTACGATTTTTTTTACTGACCGGAACAGAAAAGGCACTGCTCATTGACAGCGGCATGAATACACCAAATGCAAAGCAAATTGCGGAAAGTATCACAAAACTGCCGGTAATGCTCTATAAATTTCCATATGCCGGTTTCCTGTGTGATATTCCTTTAGGCAAAAAGTAAAGCATCATCAGGTAATCTTTCCTTGGGGATTACAGGAAAGCAGATAAATAATGCAGAACCACGCGGTTCAAGCCACGTGGTATATCTTTATTTATTATAATTAGACCAGTTTCCATAGGTTATGGGCCATAATGCTAATAGCAATCCAGGTTCTTGAGCCAAAAGTACCTCTTGGCTGAGTGCGGTCCAGACCAAAACGTCTTTTAAGTATACTATTTGTAGCTTCACTACCTGCTATGTTTCCATGAACGGTAATTTAATAACCTTTGCTATTTCAGGAGCTTTAATTGGTATTCCAAAAAATCTGATTTTGTTTTTATATTCTCGGCTGTCGCTACAGCGGTAGATGGTGGAATATTTCGAGATATATTATAAGAATTACTCATCTGTCTGCATTTATGAACCCAAATTGACAGGATTAGAAATTGTGTTTCGGACAAAACATCGTATTTTAAAACATGACTTTTGAATGCAAATAATATATATTATTGTCTGCAAGGAGATGGATGGAATGAACTGGATACAATGCTTATCGAAAAGCATTCAATACATTGAAGAACATATAAATGATAAGATAAGAATAGACGAAATTTCAAATCAGGCGTATACATCAAGTTCTCATTTTCAGCTGCTTTTTCATCTGGTATTTGGTATAACTGTAGGCGAATATATCAGAAACCGTCGATTGACTTTAGCTGCGCTTGAACTGTTGAAACCAGGAAGCAAAATAATCGATGTCGCAATGCGTTATCAGTACGATACTCAAGAAAGCTTTTCAAAAGCGTTTACACGATTTCATGGTTTCCCGCCATCAAAGGTGCAAGCTGATAAAATCAGAATGTTCCATCCTCTGAAAATAAACTTTACCGTACAAGGAGGTTTTGAAATGTCCCGTTCATTTATTGACGAATTTTATTGGAATGATTTCAAAAATCAAAAATACGAATTGTTGTCTGACGCTGATAAGTATCAAAGAATTATAAACTGGGCGATTAAGGCAAGAGTGCATAATCCAAGTGTTTTCGATGCTCTGACCGAATGGATTCTTGACGATTCTGAATGGACGGATGATAAGCTTGTGGAGAATGAGCAAATCTTAGTGCAGGGAATACTTGCACGATTCAGGAGTCAGAATGCACAGCTCAGGGCATATTTGAGAGAAATTGAGCCTTCCGGGATAGTTAATGGAGCTGTTTTCAAGGCGTTAGACAGATTTGATGACGAGTTGGCAGGCAAAACTGAACATAATGATCTTCGAAATGTGATAATAAAAATGTTTACTGATTTCTCGGTCATGCGTGATCGTAAGATACGTGAGCAAATTGCAGGAAGTAAAACAGGTCCAACAGGAACAGACAGCGTTGATGTTTTTGGTTATGTAAATTTGTTAAAAGATTGCGATGCAAGAGTACAATGGACACTTTTTATGCCTGATATGGTTAAAAAGCAACAGAAAGACTTTAGGATTGTGAAATTTGAATATATGAAAATGCCCGCAATGCGGTTTATAGGGAAAGAAAGCAGTGAAGGTGACGGACTGGATACTGCCGAGGGCCTTAAGGAACTTTTTAGTATCCTGGATACCATGAGTGAATACAAATCAGGTTTAGACTATGATGTATTATTTCAACACCATTATGGCAGAGGAGTAGATGTCGAACGACGGCACGGCTTCTGGGGGCGTTTTATGCAGGCTGACACTCCCGTACCTGAAGGTTTTGTTTACTTTGATTTTACACCGCAAAGAACTGAAAACAATTTTGTCGCAGGACCGCCATACATTTCACAGTATGCATTTGCTGTTTTTTCGGGTAATATAGAAGCAATGCATGAAAGAGAAGGATATGACAGTGATGCCATGTATGATATAACTCGAAATATTATACTTGGTCAGGATGTAAATATTCCATATCCGGATAAATACTGGACAGCAGAAGTATTTCTTGATGGGTACGATAATTACAGCACCGCTTATATGTTTAGTATCGAGCTGTAATAGCATGATAGAAATGCTTTAGGGACAGCTAATATACCCATAACGGAATAGGATTATCAGCAGTTCTTTGGTGAAAAACATATCCTGTTCTGGCTTGGAAAAAATTAGTTGCAAAACTGAGAGTCAAGAGGCAACCGGGATTTACCGTGATGATGTATAATAATAAACTAAAAATCTGACTATGAAAGATATTCAACGGGCATTGCTAGACTTAATGAAGAATCGTACAAGCTTTTTGATAGCACTTCGTTTGTCTACAATCAAAGACGCAGACTGTATAATGGTTATCAGCGATGAAAAATAATAGAGAGCGGGACTCACGAAAGCCTTATGAATAAGAAAGGACAGTATTATAAAGAGGGTACTGGTGTAATAGCCGGACGGTTATCTCCGGGCATGATGTTGACCGATTTCATTTTTGTGAATTGGACAAGACGGGAAAGGTGAAATTCTCATGAACAAATCGGAAATGGAGGTTTCATTTTATGGATTGGGATTCTGCGCAATATTTGAAATATAAAGCCGAACGTACGCAACCGGCTATCGATTTGGTGAATCGCATTAACATGGTTAATCCTAAAAAAATATTGGATATAGGTTGTGGACCTGGAAATAGTACTGAGGTTTTATATAATAAGTATCCGAATGCTTATATCCTCGGAGTAGATAAATCTGAGGAAATGACCAAAACAGCTTCTACAAACTCAATTCTTTTAAAACTTGAATACTTCCAGATGAAGACAAGGTATTTGTATAGGGACATGTACGATATATTGAAATTTGCGAAAAAACCCTCTGAGAAATCAGCTATGTAACTGAGAGGTTTTAGACTTACGAATTTGAAGATGAAAAAATAAGATAACAATTAGCCATTACAAAGACTGAATAGGAAAAAGCAGAGTCAAGAGTCAAGTCCAAAATACAATTGTATTATTGAGTACATGTCAATAGCGGATTTAAATTGACCCATTTTTAACAGATAAAATTTGACCCACCCTGGCTT
>LFRM01362632.1_pt1 | contig 15569 bp, 13 predicted proteins | sample 618341 | NCBI WGS metagenome assembly LFRM01 (sample SAMN03654438, study PRJNA283298) | anaerobic digester metagenome | isolation source: pool of bioreactors CSTR01a, CSTR02a, and CSTR03a thermophilic anaerobic... | place: Denmark: Kgs. Lyngby | collected 2014-05-21 | reverse complement strand
AAACAGGGTGTTGCGCTTTGCCTGGGAGGAAGTGTGGGAACCGTTAAAAGCAAGCCTTGGCGAGTTTCATAAAACAATTACAAACCGCTGGCTGGCTTCTGCCATACCTTCTGCTTTAAGCATAATGCTTGCTTGGAACAAGGCATATAACGTCTTATGGCCTGCCTTCGGAGGTGCAAACCAAATGCTGGCAGCAGCCACCCTTTTGACAGTGGCGCTGTGGGTACTGAAGATGGCCGGGTCCTTGGAAAGACATGTCAAGTTCATAATTGCCTGCGCAGGAGTACTTTGGCTTACAGTCTTTGCCGGGCTTTGGTGGTTTTTGTTCGCCGTTCCCTCTTCTTTGCTCGTGCGCGGGTTTGTAATTCTGGAGATAGTTTTAGCACTGGTGTTCATTTACGACTTTTACCATTCAATGCAAAAAGCTTCGCCGTTAAAAGAACAATACCAAGAGGCTGCAAGGCCTTAAAGGCAACGACATGATTAGAGATTTCTTTAAGTTTTTCAAGACAATAGCGCAGCGTCAGGCAACCGACTACGTTAGGACCGAACTTCAAGCCCTTGAGGAAACCTTCGCCTTCCTACTTTTGGGTGGTTTCTTCGGACTACCGGCCCCATCGACGGGGTTGGTAGTCCGACTACTCCCCCACTTGGGGCAGGAGCTTGAATTACTTGAGAGGCGAGTGGCAGAAAGTGACGATCTTTTTGCGAAAATTTCGGGGATCCTTAAGATCTAAGCAATATACAGAAAAAGGCCATATAAAGTCTTACGACACGATCGAGCGCTTCATAGTGATGGGCAAAGGCGGAACGGGCAAGACGACGATTTCTGCCGTTCTTGCACACGCCCTTTCCTCCGCAGGTCATGACACTTTAGCTGTGTCTTTGGATCCTGCCCACAACTTGGGAGATGTCCTAGGATATGCTTTAGATGATAAGCCAAAAAAGGTGTCAGATAAATTATTTGCCTTTGAGGTGGATTTAGACACTCAGGTTCGGCGGTTTATCGACATGAAATTAGATCAAACGCGTCCGCTCTACGGACATTTGCAAATTTTTAACGCAGACAAATTCTTGAAAGCCCTGGAGCAATCCCCAGGTATGGAAGAATTTGCCCTGCTTGAGGCAATAAAAGAAATAGGCAACCTTGATCAAATGCATGGGGCAATCGTGCTCGATACACCACCTACAGGCATGACGCTTCGTCTCTTGACGCTTCCCGACCTAACGCTTCTTTGGATCGACGAACTTATGGGACTGCGAAAAAAGATTTTAGAAAGGAGAGCCTATCTTCAGCATATCGAGGGATCGGGTAAAAAGATAGACAACCAAGATGATCCCGTCATGGCAGAACTTCAAAGATACAGGTGCGAAATAAAGGACATAAAGTCCTTTTTGCACGGAGAAGGTGCCTCGATATTGCTCGTTCTTCAGGTAGACAAACTTTCCGTGAAAGAGACTGAAAGAACCATAAAAAAGCTTTCAACCTACGACTACGGCGTAAGGGCTTGTTTGATAAACAAAGCCCCGAAGGAAGATCCTTTCAAAGCTTACGCTTCGAGCGGCTTGGATGATCTCATGAAAGCTCACGGCGAAATTTCATGGATCGAGTTGCCCGACCTGGGAGAGAAAATCTCAACGCCTCAAGGTTTAAATTTGCTGGGCAAAGACCTTATTAATTTTTTGCATATAGGTGATTTTAAGTGAACCGCGGCGTAATGGTTTTACTTCTGCTAGGGTTGGTGGCAAGCCTTCAATATTGGCGAGGCAGGAGGTTAAACTTAACCTTAATCAGAGAACTTTCAAGGCAGATGGAAGAAGCACTGCGCCCCAAAGAAAAAAACTACACCTGGATAGGAGGATATGTGGGCGTAGTGGCCGAATACACATTGGAGGATGAAAATTACAGCAAGGCAAAGGCCACTATATCGCTTTTACCCCATCACAGCTTGCTTTACCTTCCCATTTCACTTCTTTTGGGCCGAAAAGACAGAGTGTACTTTTTAATTTATCCCAAAAGAAAGCTAAAGGGCCGGGCCCACGTCCTTTCAGGGAAAAAGTCTTCCTCATTAAAAGGTTTGCCTCGCTTTTCATTTGTCGACAGCGTAACCTTAAAAGGCGTGAATTTAAAACGATACTATAATAGCAAAGGCGAGGCAGAGTTTCTCACGAAGGTTGCATCGCGGCTAAAAGACCCTCGTTCCTTTGAGCATCTGGCTGCCAATGTAGAAGAAAATGCTTATTACGCCTCGATGGTAGTAGGTCGAGGCGATGTTGCAGACCTTCTTAAATCCTTTCTCACCACAAGATAGCGCTGCCATTTGCAGTGATTTATCTCCCCGCTATTTCACTTAAAGAAGCCAAATCTGCCACAAGGGGCTTCGCTTTAACAAGAGTGCTGGTTTTATCGAAGGCCATAGCCTCGACCAAAAAACGCAAGGTACTGCTAAGTTATTCGAACGATTGCCCTGAACGAACCTATTCCTCGGTGACGCTTTTTGTTAAATGGCGAGGACTGTCGATTTCACAGCCCCGCTTTTTGGCCATATAATAGGCGAGAAGCTGCAAGGGAACCACCGTGACGAAGGGCGAAAACTCCTCGCGCGTTGGTGGGACGTACAAAACGTGGCTTGCATCATTTGCCAGCTGCTCGTCGCCATCAAAACCCACTGCGATGACGGGCGCGCGCCTTGCCTTCGCCTCTTTGATGCTCGATAGCGTCTTTTCGTGAAGGCTGTCTTTAGGCGCGACAATCAGTACGGGAACGTTTGAATCGATCAAAGCTATGGGGCCGTGTTTCATCTCGCCGGCTGCAAATGCTTCCGCATGAATGTAGGATACTTCCTTTAATTTTAGCGCTCCCTCCAATGCCACCGGGTAAGATATTCCCCTTCCAAAGAAAAGAAAGCTCTGGCTGCCGGAAAAGTTTGATGCCAATTCCTCAACGACGTGCTCCCTTTCTAGAGTGGCTTCTATTTTGTAAGGAAGTCGAATGAGCTCGTCTATTAATTCCTTTTCCATTCTTGGAGTAAGCGTTCCCCTCACTTTAGCGATGTAAATGGCAAGCAAATAAAGGACTGCGATCTGTCCGGTGAAGGTCTTGGTTGCAGCTACCCCGATTTCAGGGCCGGCCTTGAGCAATAAAACATCGTCACAGCAACTGGCTAAAGTAGACTCCTTGGCGTTGGTTACTGCCAAAGAGTACGCTCCCAACTCACGTGCTCTTCTTTGAGCCGCCAGCGTATCGGCGGTCTCACCGGACTGGGAGACAAACACGGCGAGAGTATTCGGAGACAGACGAATATTGCGATATCTATATTCAGAGGCAACGTCAACTTTTATATCTAGATCACACCAGCGCTCAAATGCCCTTTCGGCAATTAATGAAGCATAATAAGATGTGCCGCAGGCCACCAAATGAATTGCCCTAAGACGTTTTATAACTTCTTCATTCAAGGCCAATTCACTCGAAAAGTCTACGCCGCCGTTTATCAATCTGCCTTCTAGTGTTGATCTAAAAGCTCCTCCCTGCTCATGGATCTCCTTTAACATAAAGTGAGGATAGCCGCGCTTTTCTGCCGAGGACAAATCCCAATCAATGAAAAAGTTCTTTTTTTGCAAAGGCGATCCCTTTGCATCATAAAGCTTGATGCCTTGACTTGAAAGCTCGGCAATGTCGCCGTCATCCATGGAGATTACATTTTTAGTGTAAGGAAGTATGGCAAGCGTATCGGTTGCACAAAGGGACTCACCTTCGCCCATGCCCAAGACCATAGGAAAGCCTCCGCGCATGCAGTAAATATGATCCATATCTTCTTCGTCTACAATGGCGAGTGCGTAAGAGCCCTTGAGTTGTCCCTGTAAAGACGTGAGTGCTTTTAACACGTTCCCATCGTAAAACTTCATCAGTAATTGTGCTATAACCTCGGTGTCCCTCTCGGACGTGAAATTAAACCCTTCGGCGAGAAGGGTTTCTTTTAATTCGCTACAATTTTCTATTATGCCGTTATGGGCGAGTATGAAGTGTTTATCTCGACTGGGGCAAGAATGAGCCTTTACCACCGAAACGCCACCGTGATTGGCCCATCGGGCATTGCCGATCCCCTGAGTGCCTGAGGGGGCGATCTCTTTGACGATGCGTTCGAGATCCGAGACCCTGCTTGCCTCTTTTATAATTTCTATTTTCTTGCTATTGTTAACCGCTATTCCTACCGAATCATACACTCTGTATTCTAACCGCTTAAGACCGTCTAAAAGCACACTACAAGCATTTCTGTAGCCAATATACCCGACTATACCACACACGACTGCCTCATCCCTTCTAACGCAGCACACACAGGAAGATTGTCCTCCCTTTGTCCCGCAGATCGCTCTTCGGTTTTGTAAGAAGACTTCCTGGCCCATCTTCCAGGGCCACGGGGGCATCCGCCGATAGCTTCGATCTTCCCCCGACCTCGTCAACTGGCTTGTAACCAGTCCAGGCGCTAACCACTCCTTCACAAATTTTAAAGCTTCTAAAAGTTTACCCTTGCACCTTCCACCTCCCCTTCTTAAGATACGCCTTCTTAAAAGTAAAGACGCCTCTTTCTTTACTTTTACCCAGTATAACCAAAAAGATCAGGGCAATCAATATAAAGTAACCCAATTTGAAAGAACTTTAAGGTGCAATTCAGACAAGGAAGAAGAAAGAGAATAAATCAGCCTTCCCAGTCCATCTTTGGGCTTTGATGTCGGATCGAGGAAAGACTTACTTTTTTTACGATGATATTGCTAGGAACGCCGGGGACTTGCCTTAAAACATCAACTGATTTCTCGACATACTCTTGTTTGCCTTCCGTCACGGCGATGGTCAAAAATAACCTTTCGGGGATGTCGCCAGCGCACTCCAGGAATACTTTAAAATCTTCGACCCATGGTAAGCCCCAAAGGGCATCTTCAACATCGTAAAGGCGAAGGGAACCCCCTCCTGCGCCCTTTTTTGGAAGGCGACCGAGGACTTCTATGCGTTTTAGGGGCGAACCGCAAGGGCAAATGTCCTGAAGGATGCGGCCTTCGTCGCCCGTTCTATACCTGATCAATGGAAAAGACATACGGTTAATGGTGGTGATAACTATCTCTCCCCACTCCCCATCGGGAAGGACTCGTCCATTTTCGTCCACGATTTCAACGTAAAGGTCAAGCTCTTTGACGTGACAACCTTGCCTTGCGCGACACTCCACGGCGCAACCCCATCCAGTTTCGGTAAGGCCGTAATGGTTGAAAGTGATGCATTCCCACAGGTTTTCTATCCGCCGCCTTATCGAAGCAGGCGCCATGTCTGCACTAAGCAAGACGAAATCGGGCTTGTGCTCGGTCTTTCCTGCGATCCTTGCCATCTGGGCGGAAAGGCCAACGACGACAAGGGGTCGAAAGTCATCTATGGCAAGAATCGCGTCTGCGTAGTCGTGGATAAGCCCAAAGACAAGCGTTTCACACCCAAGGCGCTTCGAGGCGCGTTTAAGGATTTGTCCTATACTGTCGGGTGAAGGCCCTTCCATAAAGATGGCAACTTTGCTTTCCGGTGGTGTAAACGTCGTCATCCCGCACATGAAGAAATCTTCAGTTGCCTTGAGATCTTCTGAGGTGAAAAAGACTCTCTTAGGAGGAGCCGATGTCCCCGATGTGCTTAAAGTGACGATGCGCCGTATCTCCGACTGAGAGACGGTGAGAAAACGCAATCCCGATTCTGCGAGATCCGATGGGAAAGTAAAGGGAAATTCACTGAAACGCACGTCCTTTATATTGCCAAGGCGGTCACGGTAAAAGGGAGAATAAAGTGAAGCATGTTCAATTATACGGTTTAAAAGGTATTTTTGAGCCCTTTCTATTTCGCTGCGGTCTTCGATCCTCGCTTTCTTTTCTGCGGCCGCATACCAGGGGAACTCTTTGACAAGGCGGCCTACGATCCATGGGTCCAAGGGGGTGATTGGAATTTTCATCGGTGACGATGCAAGGCCCGGCCGTTCCTTGCGGTAAGGTTCCATGCACAGAAAGGTATTAACCTTCCATCAGGGGCTGCCACATGGATGCAGCAGAAGCGCAAACGTTCTAAATCAAGGTTTTCACCGTCTTGAAAGGCCATTGCGCTTATGCTGAAGCTTCCCCTTTCGTAAAGGCGGATAAATCTATCAAAGGCCTCTTCGGCCTGGGCAACCATTTCCTGAGGAGCTTTCTCCTGCTTTTTGCAGTTTTTTGGGGAGATGTCAGCTCCCCAGCGGCGACGGATGCTCTCGACGGAGCTTTGAAATCCTTCATCGGAGGACCGACCGTTACAGCAACATGGCTCACTTGTCAGGGGAATGATTTTATCAGGGGATTCTACAAGGTACACTGCCCGAAAGGAGCATCGTTCATGCTCGCACCGAGACGGCCGAAAATGAGATAAACTTGCCATCCCGTCGGTCTGTGCTACCAGCTCCCTCATGATCCTTGGAAGCGTTAGACGCATCTCGTCACACGGGGGTTCTGGGAAACGACCAAAATAACTGATGGGCTGAAAATGAATTCCTCTCACGACGGGAAAGCGTGAAAGCCCAAAACGGACGATATCTCCCATCTCATCGTCGTTAACTCCTTTTACAACCGTGGGAACAAGGACTACCCCAAGGCCGGCCTCTTTGCAGGCATCGATTGCCCGTATTTTGTCGGTCAAAAGCTGCCTTCCTCTCAAAGTTGTATACGTCGCTTCGCGAAGGCCGTCGAATTGCAGGAATACCCAGCTCAGTCCTGCTTCCTTTAATCTTTGCCCGTACCCGGATTCTTGAGCCAACTTAAGGCCATTGGTATTTAACTGAATTCCTGGAAATTTGAGGCTTGAAGCCAATCGAATAAGGTCTGTTAAATCGTCTCTAAGCGTGGGTTCTCCCCCTGAAAATTGCAGGATGGCACCTGGTGCCTTACGATGCACATCATGTAACAACTTTTCCAAAACATAAAAATCGGGCTCAAAGCCATCTCCCGCGCTTGCAAAACATACCGGACACTTGAGCTGACACTTTTCCGTAACCTCAACTACTACGGTGCAGCTTTTTTGTAGGTGATCGATGCAGAGTCCACACCCTTCGGGACAAGTTTCAGGCGGTCTGTCTTCAGGTTCTGCGAGGGGAAAGCGGTTTGAAGTCCAGGTCTCAAGATCAGGTGTTCCCTCCCAAACAAGACAGGAAAACTCTCCATGATCGGGACAATGTTTCCGCAGGAAAACATTATCTTTATCACTTTCCAGCAATGCCGGTATCTGTTTCAGGCAGATCGGGCATACGCTGTGCGTATTGCGCAAAATCGCCATTAAAGGAGTCGTCCTTCCCGTATATCAAAGCCGTGAGTTTCAAGAAGCTCTAAGGCCTTCTCCAACGTTTCCATTATCATCGGAAAACATTTTTGAAAGCATTGCTTCGGATCCGTAATCGGTTCGTAGCCCAGGATATTCCCGCAGTTGACGTGCCCGCCCTCTCCCCATTTTTCTTGAAACCATTCGTGAAGCTGGCCGATCATCTCGGGCAGTCTCGGATCTTTTTCTTCCCACGGCGCTCCTTTACCGGCATAAAACCCTAAAAGGCAACAGGCGCCGGTCAATGCCCCGCAGGTGCAGCCAGGAGAAAATGTGCCCCTGCAAAGGCCATTCATCGCTGCCGTTAGGTCCTCGTTTTCTTTTCCAGTAAGTGCCAATCCAGCCAATATCATGACCTGCGAACAGCAAAATCCTTCCTGCCCCCATTGCATGACTGCAGTACTTAGGTCCTCCATCTCAATCTCTCCTTCAATCTTCCTGATTAACCTGCCGCTTTTTCGGCGCCTTCAATTTCGTATCGCCCTTTTAATGAACCTTCATCGCCCAACTTTCTACACAACCAAAGGCCGTAACTAAGGCTACGACATGTCTTTATGGGCGCTTTGATGATGCCTGCCCAAATCAGTTGGGCGGTACATTCCCGAAGCAACTTGGGGTAAGTTTCGAAGAAAAACACCTCAAATCCATGGATCGTGAATGCTTCGTGCAATTCAAGAGCGGATCTGGCCCCGCTTGCACATGAACCGTCCCGGCCTTGACTGTCGTAACCGCGATTGACGGCGAAGATGTCGGTTACCCCCAAAATTCCTCCGTCTTTTAAGACTCTTGCAAGCTCTGACAAGGCTGGTGAAAGCTTCTTTTGCTGCGAGAGGACGCACTCACAAATCGCGCCGTCAAAACTGCCGTCTTCGAATGGCATATCACGCAAATCTCCATGTACTGCTGGACCGTTTTGCTTTGCCTTCGAAAGCAAGTCGTCAGACCTGTCCAACCCAAGGGCATCGAAACCCTCTTCGACGAGAAGTCCTAAGGTCGCACCCATACCGCAACCCGCATCAAGAATGCGGGCCCCCGGAGGAAAGTCACATAAACATATCAGCCTTTTTGAAAGTCTTTCTCCTCCAGGATGAAACGCCTCGCCCATGACTTGGCGCCATTTTGGGTGTTCGTAGGGCAAAGTCATTACTTGTCCTCCAATATCTTTTCCACCTCGAGCATTTTGCCCACCGCTAAAGACTCAGGCACAAGAATAAAGCCGCATCGAGAGCAGGCGGGAAGCTCTATCTCGAAGCGGTTGCCGAGATAAAGCGCTGCGACCTTGTGCAGCGTAAGCTCGCACCCACAGCTGCATCTCCAATTAGTTTCTTCGTGAAAGCCAAGATCGTTTCCCTTGCTCATGTCATCAGCTCCATGATCATCCTGTGGCTCCAGGCGTTGATGATCGTAAATGACTGATCATCCTCGCGGTATTCCACCCAGAAATTAACGTTTCCTATCCTTGAACAAGCAAGCTTGGTGCCCTCGGGAGAGATGAGATACCTTCCCATCGAAGAAGCTTTCCACAGGGTTTGTTTGATATCGCTGTCTAAGATGTGGCGTTCTTCAAGTTTTTCGCGCACTCTGTCCGAAACTGATATGGGCAAGTTATCCCACGGCTCCGTAGGAATGTCGCAAGAACCAAGCAGCTTTGTGCGAAGCAATTCCCTATTTTGCTGACGTTTGGAAAAGCCAGCACGTTTCTTTTCTGCAGGAGGAAGAAATAGGATGTCCAGCAGATGAAAGACCATTTTCCCCGACCCGGAAAGGCTTTCACGGCACATGGCGCAATAGGTCAGAAAATCGTTTTCGCTTTCTTGAAGCCTTCGCGAGACGCCCTCACGCGCAAGGTCAGGGTCGGCCATAACCTGAAGGCCTCCATAACCGCAGCAGCGCGTAGTTTCGCCACCGAAGACAAGCTCTTCATAGGGCTGTCCAACAATTTGTAGTATCTTTCGAATGGACTCCCTCCATTCTTTTTCATGGCGGGTCGTGCAAGGGTCGTGCAGCGCAAGCGTTTCTGCAGCGGGCCTTGTTTCAGGTAACCCCTTTTCAAGCAACACTTGCCATAAAGAGACTCTCGACAAATTAGGCATGAAGTTTTTAAACACCTCGTTGCAAGAAGAACAAGCCAGGATCAGGGTGGGGTTTCCTGCGGATTCTACGGTTTTCTCGATGTTTTTGATGACTTCTTCAAGCTTGTCTAGCCTGCCGGCCCACCATGCAGGCGCACCGCAGCATCCAAGCAATATGCCCATTTTACCGTCGAACATCTCTTCAAGGAAGTTTGCAACCCTTTCAGTCTGATCGGGCATCGCTCCCGCCAGCTGGCAACCGGGGAAGAAAATAGCCTGCGTAGTCTTCGTTCCGCTTCGAAATCCGGACGACCTTGGAGAGTTGGCATGTTCCATGTCAAGGAGAGCAAACTCGTGGACTGAAGGTGGCATGATGTTACGCTCCACCATTTGCTCACGCGCGAAGCGACATAAATCGGCCATGGAAAAATCATTGGGGCAAAGGACCTCACAAAGGCCGCAAAGTGCACAGGAATTTATCATTTTATTGGCGCTGTGAGAGCCTCTGACTATGGCGAAATTGTTATAGATCTGCCGAGCGTAGATCTTTGGATATCCCTTGTACTTTTCAAGAAATGCACACTCACGCACACAGTAGCGACATTCGCATTGAATGCAGCGTTTCGCCTCTTCTATTGGATCATCTTTTGGAGAAAGGGTTGGGACACCATCTAGAGGGGTGTAAAGCTTCGTCTCAAGCGAGAACTCCTTTTCCCTTCCTGACGTTAACGACGCGCCCTGAAAATAACGGTCGATAGAGTTGGCGGCACGCTTACCATCAGCCGACTCCCAAACGGGTGAAGGTTTGCCGTTTCGAGGATGGCCTCCGGCGAAAAGGCCCTTAGTCGAAGTTTCGTAGGTGAGGGGATCTATATCATTTAAATCGACGAGATGGGTCCATTTGGGATCATCGACGCCAACGTAGGCGACGTTACCTTCTTTCAAACCGTCACGGATTGGATCTTTTCCGGATGACCGCGTTACACCCAGCCGTTGTAGGTTCTGCCAGGCAGTGACAAGTATTTCTTGGGGCAGAACTTCTTGTGAAAGGGCCAAAAGACTGCCGCCCGGGATGTCGCCGTCAAAGACCATACTTACCTGGTAGCCTTTTTTTGCCAGTTCAATGGCGCAAGACAACGAAGAAAGACCCGATCCGTAAACGGTCACGGACAACCCCTTTGAAGTAAGGCGCAGGGGCAGCCCCGTATCTTTAGTTTGTTGCAGGCAAGCTATTTCAAGCTTTCCAATTAAAATGGCGCCGCCCTTTTGGGACAAGACACAGGCATCCTGACAGGGGTGGTCGCAGATGCGACCAATAATGTCCGGCAGTGGCATTGCTTTCGACAGGATTTTTCTTGCTTCATCGAAGTGACCTTCCGCCATGGCCCCACAAAAGGCCCTGACGTTTACCTTTAGAGGACATGCCTCTTGACAGTAAGGAAGTTCATCTTGAATGCAGCGTTGCTCAAAGTCATCGAGTTTATAGCGTTCCATTAATACTTCCTCCCGAATATCTCACAATGAGATCACATAACCAGATTAACTAGGTTTGCCCGGAAATTGGCGCTTTCAGGGAATTCGATCAAAATAAAAGTATAAATATCCATGTCGGTTATCTTTTTAATAACGCCCGCCCCGACTTAAAGCGGTCAGAGGCGGGCGCTTATAAGCGTATTAGTTAAACGCGTTCTCCCCTGAGGCCGGCAAGGATCTTTTCGGGCGTAGCGGGCAGATGGTGAACCCTAACCCCACAGGCATGGTAAATCGCGTTTCCAATGGCTGCATGCGGGCTGGAAAGGGGCAGCTCTCCTACTCCCGCCGCTCCAAAGGGACCAAACTCGCGAGGATAGTTTTCGAAGTAAACTATTTCTATGTTATCGGGGATATCCTTGGCGTAGGGGAATCCTCCTCCGACGAGAGAGGAGTGTTTCTCGATGTCCTCGAAATCCTCCGAGAGGGCAAGGCCGATCCCCTGAGCTATGCCTCCGTATAACTGGCCGTCGGTCACCAGGCGGTTATTGACTTTTCCGATATCAGCCATCAGGGTCATCTTGTCTACGGCAACCTTGCCTGTTTCGGTATTAACCGAAACCTCAGCAAGAAAGACTCCATACATATAGACGACGAAGGGCCTTCCCTGTCCTTTTTCGTCGCAGGGAACACCCGGAACGGTGTATTTGCCAACGTACTTCAGCGGTTTATCGGCACTGACGGCTTCGGCGTAACTCATGTATGTCCCATCGGGTTTCCGTAGAGACTTGAGCATTTCGGAACAGGCAATCCTAATGGCGCTGCCGGTCAACACCTGTTGGCGCGATCCGCCGGAAGGTCCCGAGTTGGGCGTCTTAGACGTATCGGGCCAGGTGAACCGTATCTTGTCGGGGGTGATGCCCATGGGACGCAGCGCCTCGTGGGCTGTCCCCACCATGCCCATATCGGCGCCTTGGCCGTGATCCTCCCAGGCGGCTACGATGGTAACGGTATCATCGGGATTCAATACTGCCCATGCCTCGGAGCTATCAGGACCGTCGATCCCACAGCCGTAAACGGCCATTGAAAGCCCCACGCCTTTTTTGATCTTATCGGTGGATTCTCTCTTGGCCCTTTCCTTTGCCTCCTCGTACCTTGGCTTGATGGCTTCGAGCATCTCGGGATAGCTGAAGACTTCAGGTTCCTGGCCGCTCGGGTTTGTCGAGCCTGGACGATAGCAATTTTTGTAACGTATTTCCCATGGATCCATGCCGATCTTCTCGGCCAATTCGTCCATGAGAAGCTCGGAAGAGTAGAGGGATTGCGGAGAACCGTAAGCTCTGAAAGGAGAACCCCAGACGTGGTTGGTGCAGACCGTCTGTCCTCTGCCCCTGATGTTAGGAATGTCGTAGCCGGCTCCCATGAACTGTGCGCCTCTGAGCGTGAGCAAATCCCCAAACTCAGAGTAAGGCCCATGATCGACGATATAATCCGTCTCCATGGCGAGGAGTTTGCCCTCTTCGTCGGCTGCGAACTTGATGTTCACAAAAAAGGGAGAACGCTTCCCAGTGTAAGTCATGTGCTGGAAGTAATTGTACCTGAGGAAACAGGGCTTGCCTGTCGCCAAGGCCGCCGCTCCAACCAGCCCTTCCATGGTCGGGCAGAACTTGTATCCAAAGGTGCCGCCCATGGGGTTCGATACGAGCGCAATTTGGTCAGGCTCTAACCCAAGACCGGGAGCGATCATCAGTAAATGCAGATGAGCGCCGATAGTCTTGGAATGAATCTTTAGAACGCCGTTGTCGTCAATGTAGGCAAAACCAACGTCCGGTTCTATCGTCATGTGGGGCTGTCTTTGCACATAGAAATCGTCTTCCACAACATTGGGGGCCTTTTCAAAGATTGGAGCCGTAGGTTCACCCTTCTCAAGATTTTGGACATAGTAAACGTTTGGCGTTCCGGGATGGATCTCCAGCGCGTCTTCTGCCATGGCTGCCGGAGCGCTCATGTAGGCAGGCAGTACCTCGAGATCGACCTTGACCTTCTCGGCAGCAGCACAGGCGTTTTCATAGGTATCGGCACAGACTATTGCTATGGCATCTCCAAACTGGAAGACCTTCTCATCACAAAGTATCGGCCGATCCCAACCATCTCCTAAGTTGGTCGGGAAGGTAATTAGTCCGGTTATGCGATTTTTGCCCTTGATATCCTTGTGCGTGACCACCTTGTAGACGCCGGGCATCTTTTCGGCCTCAGAGATATCGATGTTTTTGATATTAGCGTGGCTCACCGTTGCCTGCACAAGCGCCAGCTGCAGTGTGCCTTCGGGCATCTTTAGCCCCAGGTCGGCGCCATAATCCAGCGTCCCAGTCGCCTTGGCCACCGCAGTGGGCCTCGGGTAGGCAGTGCCCCAAATCCTGCCGTCTTCTGGCATTTTGAAATCCAGCTCCGACTCATCCATCTCTCCCCTAAGAACTTTGGCTGCATCCATTACGGCGTCGACGATGGGAATGTAACCCGTACAGCGGCATGCGTTGCGGTTTTTATGAAACCATTCTCTTACTTCTTCCCGAGTCGGAGAAGGATTATTGTCTAAAAGCACCTTAGCCGAGATGATAAAACCTGGAACACAGAAGCCGCATTGGGTTACTCCGTGCTTAATAAAGGCCTTTTGGAGGGGGTGTAATTTTTGGGGTGTGCCAATCCCTTCGATGGTTGTTATGGAGTCCCCGTCATTGATCTTGTCGATCTTAATGGCGCATGAACGAACAAGTTTGCCGTTTAATATGACGTTGCAAGCGCCGCACTGTCCTTGTCCACAACCGACTTTCGTTCCTGTCAGACCCAGTTGCTCTCGCAAAACCTTCGCCAGGGTGTCCTTTCCATTTACTACGATGTTGCGTTCCACTCCGTTGACAAAGAACTGCTTTTGGATCATCTTTTACCACTCCTTCTCTTTCATAACACGGCACCTTCAAAGTCCATCTCGAATACGAATCAATTGAACTTTCGGCACCTCTTACTCTCTCACCATATTCCATGTCTACACTCGTATGAAATCAGAGAAGAATTCTTCATGATTGACGATCCTATAAAACTACAGACCATTAAAGTAAAATTTCTGCAACACCTCCTTTAAGTAAAACTATATTGTCCGAATAATATGCTAACTAAACAACTAAACCCCCTTCCTCCTGGGAAGGGGGTTATAATCCCATCTCCTCCTTTCCAAGCGGGAGGCCTTTTCGTTTCCGAAAAGACCCTATCGGTCGATGCTCATAGGTCAAACACCCTTAGATACATCGACTCGGAGGTCGCATGAATATAACATCATCACTTACATAATTAATCATAATAAATGCAAAAACAAATGTCAACTGAATGAGTTACCTCACCTAAAACGTGAGCGAAACTATCAATGCCTTGAATGTGTCTTATCAGCTAGGGCCCTCGTCTTAAATGACGAAGGCCCCTTAACTTCTTTTTACAAAATGTTACGAAGATTAAATAGTCTTCTTAACCCTCAAATCGAAAAAAGTAGGTATTTAAATTTCTCCAATGAGCTTCAAGATTAATTGCGCGATGATCGTTGAACCTATGTAGGTGCCAATGAAGACTATGCAGGAGACGATCAAGATCCTCCATCCCGTCTTTTTAAGCATGCCAAGGTCTTTCCCAATTGAGATACCGGCATAGGCTAGAATTGGTGTAGTGAGAGCCAAAAAGTTAACTTTTTGTGCCCAGGCATTAAAAATTGTCGCACCCGGGAATCCAGGAATGGTTACTATGCATCCGATTGTGACGACGTAGGCTACAGCCGGAATTTTAACCGGAATGACTTTCGCACATATTACCCCAATAATGCTGATAGCGATTAAAAAGATCATGCCGGGGATGGCATCGATCATCGGGATATTTGCACCAACCAGGTTGCCAACCAAAGTAATGGCGCCAATTATAATAAGTACTGCGAGAACTTCCATGGTCTTCATGAGTTACGCCTCCCCTGCTGCAGTTTGGCTCGGCTGAGTCCCATATTTTAAGCGGTAAAATTTCCTGTACAGCCATTCCGTCATCGGCAAGGCCATCCACAGGGACATGTAAACGCCATCTAAGCCGGTAAGCATGTTGCTTGCCGCCCCCAGAGCTTGGATCTTATCGGCCATGTCGGGGAACATTGCGCTTAAAGCGCCAACAGAAGCGGTCATCATGCTTGCGCTTCCCACTCCGGAAGCCATGGCTAATGCAAGGGGATGAAAAATTCCCAACGCTGCCGCAAAGGTCGCCATGAGACCGAAAAAAATCGTCCCAAACACCGTACCGCATATGTAAACACCCATGACTCCTCGGCCTTCTGGGGTGTCCAAACCATAGATGTCGCCTATTAAAGCCACGTTAGGTTCTCTTGCGATCGAATGAGCTGCCCCTATGGTTTCTCGCTTGAGTCCTAGGTACACCGCCACGGGTACACCAATGATGACCGTGCCGAGATTGCCAAATTCCTGCAATATCAATGCAGGACTCGTTCTTAATATCATTGGAATGTTTGGTCCTACCGTCGTTCCGTACTTTGCCATCAAAAGCATTAAAGTAACTCCAACTAAACTGCCGGCATCGACCATGTCCTTTTGGCTGGCGAGCCTCAAAAATTTGGGCCCCGA